>QWCZ01004797.1_pt1 | contig 12513 bp, 5 predicted proteins | sample 1972651 | NCBI WGS metagenome assembly QWCZ01 (sample SAMN09866695, study PRJNA288562) | Human oral metagenome isolate pre1_saliva, whole genome shotgun sequencing... | isolation source: mouth | host: Homo sapiens | place: USA: California
ATAACCATTACACCTTTGATAGCTTCATTCGAGGCGAAAGTAATGCTGTGGCACTATCTGTTTCGCTATCTATTGCCGAGCATCCTACACGCCGTCAGTTCAATCCAATGTTTCTTTTTGGTCCTTCTGGATGCGGAAAAACCCACTTAATCAATGCCATTGGATTAAGAATTGCAAAGTTATACGAAAATAAAAAGGTGTTGTATGTAAGTGCAAAAGACTTTGAAGTGCAATATACCAGTGCCCAATACACCAATAAAATCAACGACTTTATGCACTTCTACCAAAACATTGATGTGCTAATTGTTGATGATATTCAATCGTGGGCAGGCAAAAAGAAAACCTTAGAAACCTTCTTTTATATCTTTAATCACCTCTTTAGAAACGGCAAACGAATTATTTTAGCATGCGATAGACCACCTGCTGAGTTAGAAGGAATGGAAGAACGTCTCTTAACTCGATTTGTTTGGGGAGTTGTTGAAGAGCTTGGTAAACCTAATATTCAATTGTGTATTGACATATTGAAAAGCAAGGTGAAACGTGATGGTTTAAGTATTCCCGACGATGTAATACGCTATATCGCAGAAAGAGCTAACGGAAGCATTCGCTATCTCGAAGGAGTTATCAACACGCTATATGCTTTTAGTATTAATCTTGGACGTGAAATCGATATTGCTTTCGCTGACGAAAGGATAAAAAAGCTGGTAAAAATAGACGACAAGGCAATCAGTACGGAAGAAATTATTGATGCCGTTTGTAAACAGTTTGATGTTTCTTCTACCGCTATTGGAAGTAGAAGTAGAAAGCACGACTTTGTAGTTGCACGACAAGTGGCTATGTATTTGGCACAAAAATACACCAATATGTCGATTTCAAGAATAGGAAGACTTGTTGGCGGACGCGACCATGCAACCGTTATTCACAGTTGTAACCAAGTGGAAAAAAGACTAAAAACAGACAAAGATTTTGCTTCTTCAGTGAAAACACTCGAGCAAATATTCGACAAGAAGCAAGGAAAATAGACACAAAAGCATATTTAATCGTTCCTACTATTATAATAATGAGCGATACATTTACAACAATAATAGATATTTCGTTACTATAATAGAGATGAGAAATAAAACAAGAAGCTCCTTTTTTATAAGGAGCTTCTTGTTTTATTTACCTTATTAGAATTTATATTAGCTGTAAAGCCTTTCTAGATTAAGCCGACTTTTATCTTTATTAAGTACAATATCTAGCCACCCTTAGCTATTTCTTATATATTTATACTGTCTATTCTCATTTTATCTTGCTTATTGTTATTCCTAACCAAAGGGTTGTTTTTATATTAATGTTTGTGCAATGAGGGCATACTTTATAGCTTTCTCCTAGTAGCGATAATATATGTAGACACCATTCGTGAATCATTATAAAATCTATCTGCTTTTCAACATATTCATATCCTAACAATATATTCTCGCAATATCAATGAGATTAGAAGACAAAAGCATTGCTTTTATCCCATAAACTCAATACTATTGACGCACAAAAGCAATGCAAATAATTCTGAGATAATATTCTAAACAAAAACTCTAACATCATTTTCTTTAAAAAGATCATATTAAGATGTGTCACCAATAAAAAGAGTATTAAATCATTACAATAAAAATTGGTAAAAAGAAAGCAATAATGGTTGATTGAACTACTACAAATTATTATAAGACAGCTAACTAACATTTTATATTAACTCATTTGAAAAACAACCATTTATAAAAGGAAAATCTGAAGTGGATATCTCATTTTATCTTTCATCCTTTACAAGATTTACCTTTAAAAAACCACTCAACATATCTATTTTAATATCTTTTTTTTTATTTTAACCTTAATTATTGATTTATCCATTCTTTCTTATTACCTTTATAAAATATTTATTATACTTCCGACAGGATATGGAACAAGAAAGGATATACTAATTGTCATACACCTTTCATATATAAGAATAGAAATTAGCAATAACTACAAGTCAGAGCTTAACAACTTTTGCAAGAGTTATTTAACTCTCCTCTACAGAAACAAGGTATTTCATCAATAGCTTGTTCTATGTATCGAAGTAAGTAATCAGCTTAAAAATTACAAAGATTTATTGCAAGTTGATTCTTCTCAACAAGACCAATTCTGCAAAATAAGTAATTTTAAAAAGGTAAAGATTAATAAATATAACACAAATAAATAATCAATCATAAGAATAATGAAAAAAATAAGTAGAATCGTAAAACAGCTTTATATTAGTCCGCTTACGGAGGTATTCGGAATTGAAGTTGAGGGCAATCTCCTTGCAGCAAGCCCTAGTGTTCGTCCTGGTGGCGGTGGAAACACAAACAATAACCCCACAAACCCCAATCAAGGTGGAAATGGTGTTAACGTCATCGATCTAGTAGAAGAAAACGGAGGAGATGATGATATCTTGACTGGTAATTAATTGTTTATTAACAAGTTAATCGATACCAATTTATTCTCATCTTAATTATTAAATTAAATACATGCATTTATTCTTCTTCCCCTTTACACGAATGATAAAAGGCGTAAACCTTTAGAGTAATCTAAAAGTGCAACCCTCTTCTATCAGACATGTAATTAAAACGTAACACGATATAGAGAAAGAAGAACAGATAATTTTTTTTAGAAATTTATGAACAAACTATTTTATTATACTTGCTCGGCTCTTCTTGCTAGCAGCTCAGCGTTTACAGCCATTTCATGTGCTGACAACGACTTAGATAACAATGGTGGCGCAGAGGGCAAAGGGCTTCTTGTGCGTTTCAACGTAAATGATGTACAAGAAGGAGTGCTCAGTCGTGGTGCAATGACACGTGGAGCAATTACTCCTGGACTAAAGAATAACGATCTTGCAGGCGCAAAACTCATGCCATCGAACGCTCAAAACCTTGATGTGTGTTTGATAGAAACAACTATAGAAGGTATTAACCCTGTAAAAGCTGACGCACGAACACGTGCTAACATCATCGACAAGAGCACCCTAGGAGACTTCTCTACATCTGCTCTTCGTGGTACTACAGCTTCAAACATGATTACTAACAACGAGTGGTTTCATACCGAAAAGACAAACAACCAAGGTAGACTCTATTCAACCATCTATTGGAGTATAGAACAACCCTCGGCTCGTTTCTATGCTATTTATCCAGAAAAAGATAGTTACCAAAAAATGACTATTAATGCTAAAGACGAAACTGGACGCCCAAGTGTTGAATTTGAGGTAAACACAGACGTAACACAACAGGTAGACTTGATGACTGCTTGCACAGGAGACGTTACCTATGCGACACGAGGAATACACCCTAAAACCGAACTCAACTTCCGTCATGCACTTACTGCTATTCGCTTTGCAGTGGGTCAGAATCTTCCTTGGAATAAAACCATCGATAAAGTAGAACTAAGAAATGTATTACTCAAGAGTAAGTATAATCTTCCTACAAGGGCTGATGGTACTGATGGCTCTTGGGATCATAATGGCTACACCCTAAGAGGTGATGCTGTGCTCTCAAATATCAGCGTTAGTGTAAATGAAAGACCTAACACTATTATCATGGGTAAAGGCAATGACAACTATATCTTCTACATGATTCCACAAGAGCTGACTAATAATAATGTTAAAGCATATATCAGTTTTACCGATGGCACAAACATAACTGTACCATTGAAGGGTAGATGGAATGCAGGTACAACTCGTACCTATAAGTTGAATTTGGCAAATACAGATTGGGAGTATACTCTTTTAAGTACAAACCCCTCACGTGCTGCAAAATTCAATGAAGAGAAATCACAACAATACACTATTACAAGTTATCGTGTAGATCCTACAACGAAGATAAAGCAAGCTGTTGCATGGAAGGTTGTGGGTTATGATGCTGATGGCAATGGAACTTTCTCTATGAACGAGAAACCAAGCTGGTTACAAGGACTTAGCTCAGAAACTGGTAATGGTGATGATAATGGTGCTGCAGAACCAGGAACAGCAAACTTACTTCAAGATGCAATCATTGATTTGCGCGCAAAACGTGATGAGAAACTTAAGAATGCAGCTCCAAAGGGTAGTGAAGGTAATCCTTACGACCTTTCAACAAAGGGTGGAAACGAACAACAACGTAACACTGCCAACTGCTACCTTGTTTCTTCTCCTGGTCACTATCGCATTCCATTGGTGTATGGTAATGCTATTAAGAACGGACAGACTAATCAGAATTCTTATAAGTCAACACGAACGAAATCTAGTCCATATACACTTATCCTTGAAAACTTTAAGGATCATAATGGTGTAAACATTGATAATCCTTGGATAGAGGAAACTCACAATCGTGCTAATGCTGGTATCGATGGTGCATATTTAGTATGGGCTGATAATATTAAGTTGTTTAATAATTTTGACAAAAGCGTATCTCCAACCGCTCTATCTATCAAGGAAGTAGATGGTAAGAAGTACCTTGACTTCGTTGTAAATAAGGATAATATAACAAGTGGTTGTGCTGTTCTTGCTGTAAAGAAGGGTGAAACCACCGTATGGTCATGGAATATCTGGTTTGCACCAGAAGATGCTTTGAGTACAATTGAAGTAACCAACCATGAAAAGAAAAAATTCAAACTAACAAAGGAGTCATTGGGCTGGAATCCTATTGTATGGGAGGGTACCTCTTATGACACACCACGTAGTGTAAAGGTAAAGGTTGAGCAAGAAGCTTCTAATAAGGGAAAGACGCTTTCTACCGTGATTACAATTACTCAGAACCCTGGTACGGCTAAATTATATGGTTCTACCACTCTTTATCAGTTTGGACGTAAGGATGCGTTCCCAGGATTTCATCCACTTAATAGCGATGCAACATATAATGTGACTATTGAAGGTCCAAAGGGAAATTTCGATATTAATCGTAATAATGAAATGTCTTTCCAAAACAGTATTCAAAACCCTGGTGTTCTCTATGTTAAGGATAGAAGCGGGAAATATTCTAGCTGGCAAGAAAAATATAATCATTGGAATCTCTGGTCTGCAAATGCCTATCCGGGAGCTCAAACTCAGTATGATTATTCCCCAGTTGTTAAGACCGTTTATGACCCATGTCCAGCAGGTTTCCATATGACTGAGATAAATGCTTTCACAGGATTCACAACAACAGGTAAGAGAACTGAATCTTGGGAAGAATGGAATGCAAAAGATGCCAATACACAAAGTATTAGAGAAAACTTTGGTGTTAATTTCTGGACAGATGAAACCAAGACAAAGACAATCTTCTTCCCAATAGCAGCTCGTCAGAATATTATACTATGGGTCGTTGGTATGGCAATAACTCTACTACGCGTACTTTTGAGTTCCATCAAGGTTTCCCACATATTAAACCTGATTATGGTCTAAATACACCTTCTGCATGCTCTATTCGCCCATCAGCAGATAATTAAATTCAAATTAATATAATAAAGAAGCTGTGCCAAACTTGGCACAGCTTCTTTATTATATGCATAGAAAGGTGTAGTGAACATTTGGTAGGCTGGAATAACCAGCCTACCAAATGTCTTTATGAATCCACCATAAATTTCTTTGTATTAGATTCATTCAATCCTTTATGATTTATTGCTGTATGGTAAAGGTTTACCGGACAGTAAAATTTTACAATATAGCTTTAGTTTATTGTCATTTTATCATTTAGATTTCACATGGAAACAATTAGAAGTGAGAGTATTTTAAGTAAATGCTAAAAGTGATAGAAAACTCAATTAGAATAATGTTTAATTATTTAATATGCATTTTTATCGTTTCATAGATTTGTTCGCCACGTAGCCCTTTTGCAATGATATCACCATTAGGGGCGACAAGTAAGATTTCTGGTATGGAGATAATATTATATGCCTCTAAGATTTTAGGACGCTGTTCCTTTGGCAATAGAAGATGATTCCATGTCGCATTATCTTTTGCAATTGCTTCTAGCCACTCTGCTTTATGGATATCAGTAGATACTCCTAATACGATAAAGCCTTTAGATTTAAACTCATCATATGCTTTACGGATATTTGGCGTTTCTTTACGACACCATTTGCAACTTGAACTCCAGAAGTCAATCAGCACATATTTCCCTTGAAAATCTTGTAAACTGATTTGTTCACCATTTATACCAATACCAATTATATTAGGGGCTTTTTGTCCAATAAGTGTATTTTTTGCTTTGAATACTTTATTAAAAGCAAGTTGGTAGTAATGGTTTTCTTGTAAATCAGGTTTTATTTTTTGCAATATACTATCGGCTTCATAGACTTTTGACTTTGTATCAAGTTTAGAATGCTGTAGTTTATATGTATAGTATAGATAAATACCAAAAGGTGTATTATTTTCTATTGCAATCTGCTTATCAAACCAAGCACGTAATTTTTTATAGGCGTTATCATACTGAGGGGCTGATACTCTCTTAAGTCTTTCCATTTCTTTGACATCATTCTTATCTTTTGCTGTATAGAACAGTTGATCAAGAGAGTCAAGAAGATGTTTTTGTCCGACTATATTACGTTCTTTTTGGAATTTTTCATATTGACGTTGTAAAGATGAATTGGTTGAATCAATTTTTATTTTCTTTGCTAATCCTAAGGAGAAAATATATTTGTTTTCTCCTTCCACAGGAAATATGTACGTTCCTTGTAGGAAGGCTGCTTCTATGTTTTTCTTTTCAGAAATAGGTGTGATAAATAGAAGCTGAGATCTCAGTGTGTCATTCTGATAACTAAAAGATTGATTTTTTATTTCTATAGAGTCGAATGGCAGTAAATAAGTATTTTGCTCGTCATAAACTGAGAACATATAAAGTCGTTTAATAGTAGGGTCACTTATATGCCCAATTATTGTTATTCCCTTTGCATGGACAAGTAAACTTATAGATAGAAAGAATATCAAGAGGAGTTTCTTTTGTAGCATAATATTATCTTTCATTTTGTAGAATTGTATTGCTATTAAATCTTAGAACCTTTGCTGGGATAGGCAGTATGTAAAGAGGTGAATTAGGTGCAAGAGTAAATGCAATATCATTTGTGATATGAGTTACACTCTTTGCAAAATGTGATTCTTGATTTAATCGTTTTAAATCAATATACCTCATCATACCTATCATTGCAAGTTCGCGTCTACGTTCTTCAATAACCTTTTCTAGCGCATCAGTTCTATCTTTTGCAGTAAGAGGAGAGTTGTTCTTTATTCGGTTGTCACGTAGTTTGTTAATGAGAGTCATAGCACGTTCAATAGTTCCCTCTCTTGCTTCACATTCTGCTGCGATAAGATATATTTCAGGAGAAGATACCGCTAAATTAGTTCGTAAATAAGGAGCCCATACATATTGTTCTGTGGGGATATTACGAAAGTTCTTTGTGAAGTAAATCTGGAGTCTCATGTCATCTTGTGAGAATAGATTCATAAGCTCGTTTGAACCAAAGGCCTTGGAACTCAGACCATATACATAAGGGGCAAATTTGATATATATATTTTCTGGATTATCAATGTCTTGTGGTACATTAGTACGCCCGATAGAACCTTGAGGCTTAACAACTGCAAACTTCTTTAAGTCTAATAAGGAATTGTTTATCTTAAGGACTTCATTTGCAGCTTTTAAAGCTTCGGTATAGTGACCCATATATAAGTATGTTTTAGCCAAAATACCATATCCTGCAGCTTTTGAAGCTCTAAAAGCATTACCTTTTGGTTGTAAAGGTAGATCAGGTAATGCCGTATGTATGTCAGATAGAATTTGTGCGTAGACATCCTTTACGCTTGCCCTAACAAGGTCTTTCTTGGATATATCTTCATCTAATATTAAAGGTATTCCATAATCCTTGTCTGCTGTGCTTGCATTATAATGTCGTGCGTAGCCATTGACAAGGTAAAGATATTCCAGTGCTCTACTTATTAAAGCCTCTGCTTTGATAGAAAGTTTTTGTTGTTCGTTAGAACCTTCTGCATTCATGATATTATCTATCACCGTGTTATAATAATATATTCTATTATAGGAAGCAAACCAAAATCCATCATCATGCGCATCTCCAAATACCTCTTTCTTAAATAGATAAAGGTTACGAATAGACTGATCAATACTATTCAAACCTGGTGTAGCTGTCCCTTGTGCAACATCAGGAATATACACATCATCGGTTAAATATGCAGGATATGTATCTGAGACTTTTTGTACACTTTCATAATTCAGTAATGTTTCAAAATCTGTTACAGTTTTTGGAATTTTCTCACCCTTTGGCTTGATATCTAGAAAGTCATTGCAACCGCTCAGCATTATTATAATACAGATTGGTAATATTATTGTAATTCTTTTCATTTTTTTATTTCTTTTAGAATTTAGCAGATAAACCTATTGTCCATGTTATTGGGTTTGGTATTCCCCTTTGTCCCCATCCATAACCGAATGTTCCCAATGCTTCGGGGTCGATGCCCTTGTTATTTGCATACCATGTAATAAGATTCTGTACTTGCATAGTTATAGCTAAATTGCTCATTCCCCATTTTGTAATTAGCTGTCTATCGAAATTATAAGTAAGTGAGAAGTCACGTAGCTTTATATAGTTACCTTTTATTACATGAATATCAGCTGCATACCAAGGGTGTCGAACAGTTGCTGCATCAAGATTATATCCTGTAAAAGCTGGTGTTACATTATCACGTTTTTCATCACCTGGTTGTTGCCATCTATTCAGTATTTCTCTATTGACATTTGTTGTTGGAGGGAGTGAAAGGAATGGTGCAGCCTCTCCACGTAGTACATGTCCACCATAATAGACAAACATCAAGGAGAGATTTAGATTCTTATATGTGAAACTATTGGTCAAAGCTCCATTATATTTCGGAATCCTTGTCCCAGAATAGGTTATATCACTTAAAGAAGTAACGTTCTTTGAGACATTCTTTCCACCATCAACGTAGTATTGTGGTGTTCCATCCTTGCTGTCCAGTCCTGCATAACGAAAACTAAAGATAGCCCCAAGCGGATAACCCTTTACGGAGGCATTGCCTGAGGTAATTCCGAAAACATTAATATCAGAATCATCAATATCTATAAGTTTATTCTTATTATAACCAAGATTGAGAGTGGTAGTCCATATGAAATTAGTTGTCTTTATATTATTTGTATTCAAAGAAAGTTCAATACCTCGGTTATACATCGTTCCATAGTTCAGTGTAACCCTTCGCCATCCAAGTGTAGGGTCTGCTTCTCTATTCGCCAATAAATCATTTGAATGTTTATTATAGAATTCTAATGTTCCTGTAATACGATTTCCTAAAAATGCAAAATCAAGACCTAAGTTAGTTGTTGCAGTTTTTTCCCAACGTAATGTAGGATTAGGTGGGTTTTTTATTGCAGAGGCAAAGTCTTTACTCCACTGATTAAAACTTGCGGCTTCTAAGGTAAGATATGGTCCTGCATCCTTTGGTACGTTTCCTCCTATTCCATATGTAAGTCTTACAGTAAGATTATCAATCCATGAAAATCTACCTTTCCAAAACTTCTCTTTCATAATATGCCATGCTCCTCCGACTGACCATAGTGGACGATATTGGAAGCTAGGGTCTGTTCCAAACAAGTTAGATTGGTCTACACGAATACTTCCTGTCATATCGTATCTGTTATCATAACGATAAGCTACATTACCATAAAAAGAGATAAAACGATTTTCTACATCAGTAATGTAATTATTAAATATAGATTGCCACATGAAATTGCCACTAAGGGCTTCTGTTCTCATAAGTGATGATAAGGTTAGTGGATTAACAGGTTTATATCCTAAGCTATTTTCATCAAAACCCATATAATATATGGATGTTCCAGTAGATCTCTTTTTGCGTAGCTCTGAACTAGGGACGTTGAGTGTTAATGTTTTTCGCATTGTGTTGTATTGAGCAGCATCATTTATCATGTTTCGCACATAATATGAATCTGCATCATGAAACTCTGTTGTTTTACTTCCTGTATTTTCAGTCTGGAAATGAATATCAAAGTTTAATCCTTCTATAATATTAAAGTTTAGTCCAAGTTGTATTTTGTAGTATTGGTCTTTAGTCGAAAAATTCTCTTTTTTTCGATTGATAATCGGATTAAAACTTTCGTCCATAAGTCCGAGTTTTATTAATCTGTCTAATTCATAGTCTGACTTATATTTGGGGAAGTTGATAGGTGCTCCGTTCTTATCTCGTAGCATTGTGTAAGAGGGATAATTATGGTATATATCCGTGAATAGTCCCATTCCAGTATCACCTGTATCATTCGAGAAGCTACCTGTTACTCCGAAGTCAGCCTTTAACCAGTTGAAGAATTTAATATTATCACGTAAAGTAAATCCATAGCGTTCTGATGAAAGATATCGTGCGTTATAGTTATTCTTATCATAATTTAAGCTGATAACATAACGATTAGCCCAATTGCCTCCTGATATGCTGATATTATGTTGATGATGTATTCCTGTCTTGGTGTAAAAGTCTTGAAGTTCCTTTCGATTGTCTAAATTACGATAGACTTCTAAGCCTTTCTCTAATTCGGAATTATCAATCATTCCTGCTCTATTTTTATATAGAAGTTCTAATACAGGATTGAGTCTTTCGCGTGGATCAAGATAGGAATATTGACCTGAATCGTATTTAAATCCATCTTTTTGTAAATCAACTAACTCTCTGCTATTTAATCTCTGTAAACCATTCATATTAGGAGCTGAGGTAAACTTAAGGCTGGCATTGTATTGAATAATTGTTTTTCCATGACCATCTCCATCAATAGTGCTAATCACAATAACGCCATTAGCTGCCCTAGCACCATAAATAGAGGCTGCTGCAGCATCTTTAAGGAATGTAATGTTTTTAACAATAGAGGGGTTTATACTATTGATGTTTCCCTCGAAAGGTAGTCCGTCAACTACGATTAAGGGTTCGTTACGTGTTGGTCCACCACGCAGGGTAGACATTCCTCTAAGATACAGTTCTCCATTCAAAGAAACAAGCCCGGGAACCATTCCTTCAAGTTTACTAATGATATTTGTTTGTAACTTATCTTTCAATTTATCTGAAGTTATAACATTAAAGGAGCCTGTTGCTCTCTCACGTGATAAGGTTTGGTATCCTGTTACGACAAGTTCATTTAATGGATTATCGTCAGCTTTCATTACAATTCTCATAGGGACATCATATTGAGCTGTAACTTCCAATGTTTTCATACCCACATATGAGATAATAAGGGTTGTTTCATTAGGGTTTAGCCATATGCTGAAATGTCCATTGGCATCTGTAAGACACATACTTTTACCATTCTTAACAGCAATTGTTACTCCAATAAGATTTTCTCCTTTGTCGTCTACAATGCTTCCTGAGATATGACGTGTTTGTGTACTGTGTAAACCTTCATAAAGATTTCGAGGAAATGTGTTTGAGAAAACAGGTTGTTTACTTTGAACTAAAAGAACTATCAGAAAGCATAATGTAGCAATCCCTAGATGATCACTTCTCTTAGATACTAAGAATTCTTTTGAAAAGTTATAGGTTTCTTTATTCATAGTAGCTATAGTATAAGTTTATATAGTAATCTGTTAAAAAAAATACGATTTGTAGGATTATATTATAGTACGAAAGTAAGGATTATGTTTTATAATAACAAATATTTTTTTTGTTTTTTTTATTTTCGGCTATTTTTTATAATATACTTTATCCCAATGCCCATCAATTAGCATTTTGAGTTTCTTTTACAAAAGATAAGTCCTCTTTAAAAACAATATATTAAAAGGCTGTTCACTAAGACGCATGAGAAAGAAGTCTGTCTATTACCCTGTTTCGATAAGAAACTGGTTCCCATATCAACAAAAGTTTGTAAACTATTTTCATATAGCTCAAGCCCAATACATGGTATTCCAGCTTTTAAATAAACCTAATTAATTTGTAAAAACACCCTATTGAAATCTCACCAACGTCCTATGAAATTCCAATAAAGTATTTTTCTTATATTACTTGATAACTAATTGATTTATTATTGGTTATAAGCTTGCTTCTTGTACGCTTTTAATCCTTGCTTATAGTTGTTGTTCGAATTATATAAACCCCGAATTAGTATATCTGTCGAGCTCTTTTTCTTTTAGAATTGGAAATAAATAAACGGCTGAATATCGCTACTTTTTATTTGAATAACCATGTAAATCACCGACACAATAAGTAGAGCTTGTATCACAACGTTGGTTTTTCCAATTACAGTTATGCAACCTTCTTGCCACTTGTTGGGCACAAAGTGCGTGATATAGCCAAAGAGCATCAATGCAAACACATATTTATAGCCTTCGAATATTTGTGGAAGAAGCTCAATATGGAACGATGTAAAGATTCTGTTGAGCATCAATAAACTGGCGTCAAACGATGTATTTCTAAAGAACAACCAAGCAAAGCACACAAAATTAAAGGTCACAAAGATAGCCCCTAAACGTTTCAATCCAGTGCTCTTATATTTCGCA
>QWCZ01001039.1_pt1 | contig 12503 bp, 10 predicted proteins | sample 1972651 | NCBI WGS metagenome assembly QWCZ01 (sample SAMN09866695, study PRJNA288562) | Human oral metagenome isolate pre1_saliva, whole genome shotgun sequencing... | isolation source: mouth | host: Homo sapiens | place: USA: California
TGACCAAATTTCTGATGCTGTTTTGGATGCGATTATTGAAAAAGATCCAAAGGCTCGTGTAGCTTGTGAAACACTTGTGACTACAGGTTTAGTCCATGTTGTAGGGGAAATCTCTACAAGCACATATGTTGATATTCCTCGTGTAGTACGTGATACAATTCGTGAAATTGGTTATACTCGTGCAAAATATGGTTTCGATTGTGATACTTGTGGCGTCTTAGTATCTATTGATGAACAATCTGCAGATATCGCCATGGGCGTAGACGAAGCATTAGAATCTAAAGATGGTAATAGCGAAATTAATGATAAAATTGGCGCTGGTGACCAAGGCATGATGTTTGGTTACGCAACCAACGAAACACCTGAATATATGCCAATGCCGATTTCTTTAGCACATCGTTTATCCCGTCGTTTAGCAGAAGTGCGTAAAAATGGTACATTAACATACCTTCGTCCAGATGGTAAAACACAAGTTACTGTAGAATATGTTGACAATCAACCGAAACGTATTGATACAATCGTTATTTCTACACAACATAGTCCAGAAGTAACTCAAGAACAAATTAAAAATGATTTGAAGCGCTATGTTATCGATGCAGCACTTCCTGCAGAATTCATTGATGAAAAGACTAAAATTTTCATCAATCCAACAGGGCGTTTTGTTATCGGTGGTCCACACGGCGATGCAGGCTTAACAGGCCGTAAAATTATCGTTGATACTTATGGTGGTATGGCTCGTCATGGCGGTGGCGCATTCTCCGGTAAGGATCCTTCCAAGGTTGACCGCTCTGCAGCATATGCAGCTCGTTATGTAGCTAAAAACGTGGTAGCTGCAGGTCTCGCTGATAAATGCGAAGTACAAGTAGCATACGCTATTGGCGTTGCGAAACCTGTATCAATTTTAGTTGATACATTTGGTACAGCTAAGATTGACGAAGAAAAAATTCAAGAATTGGTAAGCAAACATTTCGACTTGCGTCCAGCAGGTATCATTGAAATGCTTGATTTATTAAAACCACATTATCGTAAGACGGCTGCGTATGGTCACTTTGGTAGAACTGATGTTGATCTTCCTTGGGAACGTACAGATAAAGCTGACATTTTACGTCACGAAGCTGGTTTATAATCAAAAAGACTTAGTAGCATGCTACTAAGTCTTTTTTTATCTCCTTTTGAATATGATATAATAATTAGATTAGAGGAGGTGAACTAATGCGCGTAGCAAGTATTATTATTAATCGACCTGCAAAACAACTACATAAGCCTTTAAGTTATTTATTGCCCGATAAGTTTGGTGACGTAGAGGCAGGAACGCGTGTATTAGTTCCCTTAGGTGGTAGCCGTGAAGAAGGCATACTAATTGGTTATGAAGATCTTTTGGAAAAACCTTCATTTACATTGCGTTCTATTATAGATATTCTCGATAGTGATCCATGGTTCACACGCGAAATGATGGATACAGCAGAACAAATTAGCCATTACTTCTTATGCTCCTTTGGCGATGCGTTACGGCTATTTACTGTTCATAAAACGTTAAAATCATATGATGCTCCAAAGGAAGAATGGCTTATTGTTACATCTGAATTTGATATAGACCAATTGAGCCCTAAAAAACGTAAACAACGAGAATTAGCTGCTTTTTTAATTGATGTAGGCGGCGCTCCTAAGTCCTTGTTGAGAGCCAAGGGATATTCTTATATGGTCATTAAACAAGTGGCTGGAGAAAAGGGCATTCATATAGAGAAACGCTTTAAAGATACGAAAACGTCATTCAAAGAATTGCTCAGTGGTGAAGAAAGCATACCATTGACAGATGCACAACAAGCTGTATATGAACCAATTAAACAAACGATGGATCAAGACAAATATGAAACGTTTTTATTACACGGCGTAACGGGTAGTGGTAAAACGCAGATTTATTTGAAAGCTGCTGCACGTTGTATAGGACGAGGTAAAACAGCTATTATTCTTGTTCCTGAAATCATCTTGACAGATCAGATTGTTCGTCGATTTGTGTCTACCTTTGGTGATGAAGTTGTTGTCTTTCACAGTAAACTAACCATTAGTGAGCGAAATAACAACTGGGAACGTATACGAAGAAAGGACAGCCATATCATTATTGGTGCTCGGTCTGCAGTGTTTGCACCGGCAGAGGATATTGGCCTTATAGTGCTAGATGAAGAACATGATACATCTTACAAGCAAGAGGATATGATTCGATATAATGCAAAAAATGTAGCGTTATGGCGCGGACAGGCCCATAATTGCGTCGTTATTTTAGGATCTGCCACGCCTGCTATAACATCGTATTACAAGGCTTTACAAGGACAATATAAGCTATTAGAGTTGCCCACTCGTATTTTTGACCAAGCCATGCCTCATGTCCATATTGTGGATATGAAAGAGGAAATGATCCGCGGCAATTATTCCGTATTTTCTGATGCTATGACAAATCTGATTGAGCGTACATTAGCCGATGGAAATCAGATGATTATTCTTTTAAATCGCCGAGGCTATAGTACATTTGTAATGTGCCGTGATTGTGGGGAAACAATTATGTGCCCACATTGCGAGGTGGCTATGGTGTATCACCAGGCGGGTGCGGAATTACGGTGTCACTATTGTGAGCATCATGAACCGATACCTACTATATGTCCAAAATGTGGCAGTAAAAAAATTAAATTCTTTGGATCGGGTACGCAAAAGGTGGAAGAAGAGTTACGACGCCATTTTAAACGTGCACGGATTGCTCGCTTAGACCAAGATGTTACTAAGCATAAAGATGTGGGTGAAGAAATTCTTCAAGACTTCGGAAATCATAAATATGATATTTTATTGGGCACCCAAATGGTATCAAAAGGTCATGATTTTAAGGATGTTACAGCAGTGGGGATATTGACTGCTGATTCCGTCTTGAATATCCCTGTTTATTCTGCATCTGAACGAGCATTCGACTTATTAACTCAAACTTCAGGCCGAGCAGGACGTGGTGATAAGGTAGGTAGCGTTGTTATACAAACATATAATCCTTTAAATTATGCTATAATAAAAAGTAAGGCTCATGATTATTTGGGCTTTTACAATGAAGAAATAGAAAATCGTAAGGCCTTAGGATACCCGCCATTTCGTGAAATGATTTACATGGTAGTGCGCCATATAAAGGAAGAAATGGCTGAGTCCATAGCACAAAAAATTGTAGATGATTTAGAGTCTAGATTTGAGTCGCAATCGATTGATTTAAATGGACCTTATGAAGCAGGCATAAAAAAAATCCGCGATATGTATCGTTTATCGATTATGATTCGTGGAGAAAATTTAGATGCCGTAAAAGATTACATATATCATTCTTGGATTTTTACACAAGAAGGGCTACTCATTGATGTAGACCCTATTTAATAAGAGGAAAAATGGCAGTATTAGAAGTTGTAAAAGCAGGTCACCCTGTTTTAAAGGAAATAGCAGAACCTGTAGAACATGTAAATAAAAAATTGCGTGCATTAATAGAAGATATGGCTGATACAATGTACAAAACTGAAGGCGTTGGATTAGCAGCGCCACAGGTTAATGTATCTAAGCGTATTATCGTAGTTGATGATCATGCAGGCAGTGGATTAATAGCACTCATAAACCCTGAAATCATTCATGGTGAAGGATCTCAAATTGGCTTAGAAGGGTGTTTAAGTGTACCTGGTTATTTTGGCGATGTAGAACGGTACGAAAAAGTAACCGTAAAAGGTATAGATCCTCATAATAAAAAGGTTACCATTAAGGCCGAAGGCTTCTTGGCTAGAATTTTTCAACATGAAATTGATCATTTAGAAGGTCATCTATTTATTGAAAAGGCGACTAATTTACGTCGTATTGCAGAACATCCGGAGGAAAAGGAAATTGTCTAACAATAAACCGTTACGTATTGTATTCATGGGAACACCAGGTTTTTCCGTCCCTACATTACGTGCACTAGTTGAGGCTGGCCATTCTGTAGTTGGTGTATACTGTCAACCAGATAAGCAAAAAGGACGCGGTAAGCAGATTCAAATGCCACCAGTTAAAGAGGCTGCTTTGTCATTGAACTTACCTGTATATCAGCCTATTACATTGCGAGACGACGCCGTTCAAAAAGAGTTGACTGATCTAGTTCCCGATGTAATAGTTGTAATTGCGTATGGCAAGATACTACCGCCTTGGCTTATTCGACTTCCAAAATATGGGTGTATCAATATTCATGCTTCTATCTTGCCTAAGTATAGGGGGGCAGCTCCTATCCATTATGCAATTTTAAACGGTGATATTAAGACCGGCGTTACGATTATGCATATGGATGATGGTTTAGATACGGGTGATATCATTGATATTGCAGAAATTGACATTCAACCAAATGAAACTACGGGTGCTTTATTCGAGCGTATTGCGGAATTGGGGGCCCGAACAATTTCCCCAGTCCTAGATAAGTGGGTGAAAGGTGAAATTAAGGCTACACCTCAAGATGATAATTTGGCAAGTCATACATCTAAAATCACTAAGGAAATGGGATTAATCGATTGGAATCAACCGGCTCATAAGATTGTTAATTTAATTCGTGGATTAAATCCAGCACCCGGATGTTATACCTTTTTACAAGGAAAACGTTTAAAGGTTTGGTCTGCTCAAACCATTAATGTTGAATCTATAAATGAAGGTAAGGCTACAGTTATTTGTAATCATCACCAGGTTGCTGTAGATTTTGCACCTGCAGGTACAATTGTACATACATCTAAAGGATTGATTGTATCAACTGGTGAACATGGATTTATTCTTCTTACAGAGGTACAACCAGAAAATAAAAAACGCATTAGTGCACAAGATTTTATTAATGGTCACCAAATTAAAGGTGGTATTGCATTTGACAAAGTGTAATGTATCTTACAAAACATATCCACTATATTTAAATCTCTCAGCACTGTCTTGTTTAGCGATTTCTATTATCATTGGTTTTACAATGTATATAGTATGGCCCGGATTAGAGAGAATATCATATACACTAGCGGTTACAAGTGAAGTTATAGGTGGAGTGATCATTTTTATCATCTGGTTCTTATGGCTTATTTTATGTATTGCTTCAGCAGGTGTTAAACATATCCACCCTATTATATTACGTTTAGCTAATCGCTTTATATATTTGTTATTTCCTATATCTTTAGGATTGGGAAAAATTTTTACAGGTGTTACAAAGGATGAATTACGACAATCTATGATTGATTTAATCAATCATTTAGTAGTAATGAAATTATATAAGGTGAGCCCTGAACGAATACTCTTATTAACACCTCATTGTTTGCAAGAAAACACATGTGTTCATAAGGTGACACATGACGTATATAATTGTAAGCAATGTGGGCGATGTGAAGTGGGTGGCTTACTGGGTATTGCAAAAGAGTATGGCTGTCAATTCATCGTTGTCACTGGTGGAACGTTAGCCCGTATGAAGGTTAAAGAAGCAAAACCTAAGGCTATTATTGCTATAGCTTGTGAACGTGATCTTTCTAGTGGAATGGCTGATGTATTTCCCATTCCTGTTATTGGGGTATTAAACGAACGCCCTAATGGACCCTGTTGTAATACTACGGTTGATATCAACAAGGTTCGTAATGCTGTTGAATTATTGATTGATAAGGATAAGTATGAACGAAACTGCTAAAAACGGACAAAAACAAAATATACGACTGTTGGCTGTAAAGGCATTATCTGATATCAATCGAAATGGTGCGTACGCCAACATAACATTACAAGGCTATATATCAAAGTATAATCTTTCAGATCTAGACAGACGGTTCTTTACGGAACTTGTATATGGTGTAGTACGTCGAAGGAATTATTTAGATACAATTATCGTGCATTTTGCTAAAAGGCCTGTAAAAAAACTATCCTCCATGGTTGTTGAGATTTTACGACTCGGTATATATCAAATTATCTATATGGATAAAGTACCGGACAGTGCTGCCGTTAATGAGTCAGTTAAATTAGCCAAAAAACTAACACATGGCTTATCAGGTTTTGTGAATGCTATATTGAGATCTGTCATTCGAGAACAAGATACTATTGGTATAGAGGATTTAGCAAAGAATGATGTAGAAATAATATCCTTTATATACAATATTCCCTTATGGCTAATCAATTTATGGATTGGTGAACGTGGTCGTGAACAAACGGAAGATTTATGTGCTTGGTTTAACCAACAGCCTATATTAACAGCGCGCATCAATACAATTCTTATTGATATTCCGCAATGTTTGTCATTGTTAAAAGAGCAGGGCTGGGATGTTTCACAGGATAGCACCTATGATGACATTATTTATATAAATAGTCATCGAGGGAGTTTAGAAAAATCAGATGCTGTTATAAATGGATATATTACATTTATGGATAAGGCGTCCATGATGGTAGCACGCCTTGTAGATCCAAAAGCGGGTGATTGTATTTTAGATTGCTGTGCAGCACCTGGTGGTAAGTCGATGTATATGGCTTCATTGATGGATAATACCGGTTCGATTATGAGTTGCGATATTCATGCACATAAGATTGAACTAATGGAGTCTAATGCTAGTCGTCTTGGAGTTTCTATTGTACAAACGAAAGTACAGGATGCTACACAATTACCTAATAACTGGGATTCTTATTTTGATCGCGTATTGGTAGATGCTCCTTGTTCTGGTTTGGGCATACTACAAAAGAAACTTGATATGCGGTGGCGTAAGCAAGAATCTATTCTTTCAGAATTACCACCATTGCAGTTAGATATCTTAGAACGTGCTGCAAGGACAGTAAAGGTAAATGGTTATTTAATATACTCAACATGTACATTAAACTATAAGGAAAATGAAGAGGTAGTTGAAACATTTTTACAAAAGCATAGTGAATTTACAATTGTGCCTGTGCCTCAAGATTTTCCACTTACATCAAATAATGGTATGATTACAACAAATCCACCTAAAGATGACATGGATGGTTTCTTTATGGTGAAAATGCAGCGACTATCTTAACTAATTAGTCATTAGTGAATGGGAGTATTTATGATTGAATTACTAGGTAAATCTCTAGTTGAATTACAAACGTTATTTGAAGACTATAAATTCCAAAAATTTCGTGCAAAACAATTAATAGATTATATTTATCATCGTCATATTTTTGTATTTCAAGATATGACACAATTCCCTAAAACGTTAAGAGATTGGTTGGATGCTAATTGTAAATTGTCAATTCCTAAGGTTATCACCCAATCTATATCTCCTGATGGAAAAACACAGAAATTACTATTAGAGCTTACTGATGGCAGCCGTATTGAAACTGTTTTAATGGAGCAACATTATGGTAATTCCATATGCGTTTCTTCTCAAGTGGGATGCGCCATGGGCTGTGTATTCTGCGCTTCTACACAGGGGGGATTATTTCGTGATTTAACCGTGTCTGAAATCGTAGGACAAGTTGTTCTTTTTAGTTCCCTAAAAAAGGAAGATATCCATTCATTAGTAGTTATGGGGGCTGGTGAACCTTTACAAAATTATGATAATGTACTACAAGCATTAAAAATAATTCATGATTCAACTACATTTGATATAAGTTATAGAAAGATGACTATATCTACATGTGGATGGGTTCCTAATATTTATAAATTAGCAGATGAGGAGCTACCAATTACATTGGCATTATCCTTACATGCTACATCAGATGAAACACGTCGTAAGATTATGCCTGTCGGATCTCAATATAAATTGGAAGAGGTTCTAGAGGCTGTAAAATATTATTATGACAAGACACAACGACGTATTACGTTTGAGTATATTTTAATAGATTCAATTAATGTATCATTAGAGGAAGCACATGAATTAGGTCAAATTGGTAAAAAATTTCCTAATTGTCATATTAACCTGATTCCTGTAAATGGTAATGAACATATTAATTTGTATAAACCTTCTAGTAAACATATGAACGTATTTAAGGATATTATCGCCTCTTATGGTGTTTCTGTTACAATCCGTAAAGAGATGGGCGATGCTATTCAAGCCGCATGTGGGCAATTAAAAGCGGCCCATGGACGGAAAGAGGAGATTCATGAATAATATCGTAGGTTTAAGTAAAATTGGATTAGTCAGAAAGCAGAATGAAGATCGATTTTTTATTAGCGATAACATTTGTGCTGTCACCGACGGTATGGGTGGCTATAGAGGTGGAGAAATTGCCAGCACCTATGCGGTTGATGAAATAAAAGAATATTTACAATCAATTTCTACTATTGACGAATCGTCCCTTGTAGATGCCATACTACACGCTAATACGCGTATAGTAAATCGCGTAGCACGAGAGGAACGACTTAGTGGGATGGGAACGACTGCTGTAGTAGTCGCTAAGGTAGATGATAATCTGCTGTGGGCCAGTGTAGGTGACAGTAGACTCTATATTTATAGAAATGATGAATTAACTCAAATTACCACTGATCACTCTATGGTACAACAGCTATTGGATGCTGGAGAAATTACAAAGGATGAGATGTTAGTCCATCCACAACGTAATTTACTGACTAGAGCAGTTGGTGTTGAAGAAGATTTACATGTCGATAGTGGTACACTTTCAGTAAAAACCGGTGATCGTATTTTACTATGTACAGATGGATTGTCTGGGTATGTTAGTGATGAAACAATCCGACAAGTATTACATGATACAAATGATAATACGGAGGTTTTAAATATATTGATTGCCGACGTCTATGATGCCGGTGCCGGTGATAATGTTACCATTATTGTAGGAACTATCTAATCTAGATATGGAGAGTTATAAATATTATGAAGATTAAAGATACATTGCTGGATAATCGCTATCGTATCCTGACTAAAATTGGCGTCGGCGGAATGGCCGATGTATATAAAGGTGAAGATACATTATTAGGGCGCCCAGTAGCTATAAAAATTTTACATTCAAACTTTGCTAGTGATGACGAATTTGTAAGTCGCTTTAAACGAGAAGCTCAAGCCGCAGGTAAATTAAATCATCCTAATATTGTTAATATGTATGATGTAGGCTACGATCAAGGCATGCATTACATCATTATGGAATACGTTGATGGGGAAACGCTTAAGGAATATATTACACGTCATCATCGTTTATCAATTGATGAAGCGGTTAAAATTACTATTGCCATCGGTGAAGGGTTAGAACATGCCCATGCAATGGGAATTGTTCATTGTGATATAAAACCACATAATGTCATCATTACAAATACTGGTCGTGTAAAGGTTACTGATTTTGGTATTGCTCGCGCCATGAATACTACGAATACCGTTATGTATACGAACTCAATCATGGGGTCAGCTCACTATCTTTCGCCTGAGCAAGCAAGTGGTAAATCAGTGGATGGGAGTACAGATATCTATTCATTAGGTGTAGTTTTATATGAAATGTTAACTGGTAAGGTTCCTTTTGAAGGGGAAACGCCAATTGCAGTAGCATTAAAACATGTTCGTGAAAAGGTAATTCCTCCAACGCGATACAATCCGTCTATTCCACCATTGTTAGAGGCTGTTGTGTTGAAAGCATTAGCTAAAAATCCGGCCGATCGCTTTGATTCTATTTCGGAAATGATGGGGGATTTACGGTTATCCCAAGGCTTTACAATGGGAAAAACTCAACGACATGAACCTTATGATTTTGCCACACAAATGATTCCAGCTGTAGATCCGGATACATTAGAAGATTTTAATGATATTGATGACTCTACGCCTAATGAGGTAAAAAAGAAATCTATGCTTAGTAAGATTGCATCCATACCACAGAAATATATAGTCCTTGGTGCTGCCGTTATTTTCTTGATTGCATTTTTAGGTGCATTCTTGAGCTATGGTAATTTCTGGAGTAATACAACTGTAGACGTGCCTAATGTAGTAGGAAAACAAGTGTCTGTAGCGAAAAATATTTTGGAAGATAAACATTTGCGCGTTTCTACCAGTGAAGTAACCAATACAGATGTACCAGCAGGACAAGTTATCTCTCAAAGTCCAGGGGCTGGTGAAAAGGTAAAAGAACAACGTACTATTCATCTTGTCGTATCTAAAGGTGTTGGTGATATTACGGTTCCAGATTTATCCGGTTTAACCGTAGAACAAGCACGTCAACGTTTAAAAGATTTAGGTCTTGTGGTTGGTAAAATCACACAAGGTTCTGTAGAAGGAAAGCCTGATAATGTTATCGTTGCTCAAAGTCCTTCTGGTGATTCAAAAGTTTCAAAGGGCACAACTATAGATTTAGTTGTCAATAAGGCACAAGCTAAAAAAGTAAAAATGCCTGATGTGGTTGGTATGACATTGAAGGATGCACGCCAAGTTTTAAGCTCTAATAATATTGGGGTTAATCAAATATCTGGTTCGGTTGATGATAAATCGATTGTAACAGAACAAAGTATTAAGGCTGGTGAAGAGGTTTCTGAAGGCAGTAGCTTAAATTTAGCCACTGAATTAAAGGATGCATCCAATAAGAAGGATGATTCAAAACAAAGCTCTTCAAATCGTACTAAAGGAACTGTGGATATAACGGTACCATCTGGTTCAAAAAATCAGGAGGTAAAAATCGTAGTTAAAGATGATGAAGGTTCATCTGTTATTTATGATGATACCAATAAGCCTGGTGACCGGATCGTGAAAAATGTTTCTGGTGTTGGTAATGTGCGAATACTAGTATATCTAAATGGCGCATTAGTTCAGGATACTGCATTATAGAGGTGCTATGAACACGGGTATTGTAATTAAGAATATGAATGGTTACTTTTATATCCAAGATGAATTGGGAACCATTCATGAATGCAAGGTTAGAGGGCGTATCAAAAGGTCCCGATATAGCTTATTAGTTGGTGATCGAGTTGAGTTTTCCAATGATGGCTTTGTTGAGGCCATTTTACCGCGTAAAAATTTTATGATACGACCTGCCGTTGCTAATATAGATCAGGTTATTCTCGTGGTAGCTGCTCATAATCCGGATATCAATGAATTATTGCTTGACAAGATGCTGGTAATGATTGAACATGCCGATATTCCTGTTCTCCTATGTATAAATAAATACGATGTAGGGGATTCTGCGACAGATGAACTAATTAATAAATATAAATCGATTGATTATCATGTTATTACTACATCTGCTACACATAATATCGGTATTGATGAATTGCGTAGTCAATTACAGCATAAGGTAACGGCCTTTGCAGGGCCTTCTGGTGTTGGTAAAAGTAGCTTATTAAATGCGGTTGATGAGAAATTTGCATTCCAAACAGGTGAAATAAGCGACAAGATTAAACGTGGTAAGCATACAACACGGCATGCCTCATTATTTAGCCTAAATACGGATTCCTTTATTATGGATACACCTGGTTTTAGTTCTATTGAGTTTACCGATATTACATTAGAACGATTACCTACGTTATTCCCAGAATTTTCTGATTATGTGGACGCTTGTAAATTTAGCCCTTGTTATCATGAGCATGAACCTATTTGTGGAATTAAAAAGGCGTTAGCGGATCATAAGATTTATGAAAGCCGCTATGATGCATATCAGATTATTAGAAAAGATATACAGAACCAAAGAAAGAGGTTTTAAAATGATAAAAATAGCACCGTCGATGTTATCTGCAGATTTTTCTATATTGCGTGATGAAGTTAAAACTATTGAACAAGCTGGGGCAGATTATTTACATATTGATGTTATGGATGGGCATTTTGTTCCTAATTTAACATTTGGCGCACCTATAGTGAAAGCTATTCGCCCACATACATCATTGCCGTTCGATGTACATTTAATGGTTACAAATCCTGCGGATTATGTCGAGGAATATGCGAAAATAGGGGTTGAATATTTTACATTTCATCAAGAAACTGTTCCTCATATACATCGTTTAATACAACATATTAAGTCTGTAGGTATGAAAGCTGGTGTTGCACTTAACCCAGGTACTCCTGTTTCAATGTTAGAAGATGTGGCAGGAGATCTAGATATGATTTTAATTATGTCCGTAAATCCTGGATTTGGAGGCCAATCTTTTATTCCTCGGGCTGTTGAGAAAATTAAACAAGCTAAACTGTTATTAGATTCCGTAGAAAATACGAATGCTGTTATAGAAGTAGACGGTGGTATCAATGATATTACGTGTATTCCAGTCAAGGATGCAGGTGCAACTGTATTAGTTGCAGGTTCAGCAGTATTCGGTGCTCCCAATAGAGCTAAGATGATAGAAGCTATACGAAATAACTAATATACTTGTTATAAGAATGTAATATTTTATAATTAAATATGTAGATCTTCGTAAAGAGTCAGTAATTCTTTTGGAATTACTGACTCTTTACTTGCTTTTACGATAATTTTTTGTTAAAATTATCTGGTATGAAAAATAAGCACGTCGGTGGACTTCGGTACTGTGCCTAATTTTGGGTGACCCGAAGGATGAAGCGGCGGAGGTTAATTAACAGGAGGTGCCACAATGGCAGTAGTAT
>QWCZ01001317.1_pt1 | contig 12497 bp, 9 predicted proteins | sample 1972651 | NCBI WGS metagenome assembly QWCZ01 (sample SAMN09866695, study PRJNA288562) | Human oral metagenome isolate pre1_saliva, whole genome shotgun sequencing... | isolation source: mouth | host: Homo sapiens | place: USA: California
CATAAATAACCCAGACTTACTTTCACTAGCCTCAATCAAAGCCATCATAGATGGACTAGGATTCATCATATGAGAGGATTTAATCAAAGTAGCCAGTGAATAGTTTGCATCATAATTAACAGTAAGCTTATTTTCCATAATCACAGCCTGATAGTGCGACGTATGTACCACATAATAAATAGCACTTAATGTATACTGTGGCGGCGCATATTTTTGGACTTCCACAGAATAGGTATTTAAATAAACATACATGCCACCTTCATTAACAATAGGACTCCCTTTTGCATACTCATGCTGATAAACCAACTTAAACTGCGGTGACGTTTTCAGCTCTTGATAGCTAATTGCCTCTGTGGGCATGGTGAAAGCTAGCAACACAAGGGCTAGCATCAAAATCCGTTGAATCATAAAAACCTCTCTCAAACTAAACAGTCAAATACCGCTTATTTACTTAATAGCTTAATCCATTCCATATACCATGGAGTAAAGATGGAACTATTTTCAAGTTTCTCCTTATATGTCCCCTCTTCTCGCCATTGTGGCTCTTTTCGTAACTTTGCCGCATCATCAAAGCCTACGTATTCGATCATATCTCTTAGCTGTTTATGTGTATAAGACGTTTTACTTTCATCATAATTAATACGATAGCTGTAAACGTAACCATTATTCCATACTACTGCGTATTGTGTAGGTGTTTCTAAATCACCATATTTATGTAAAAAATATAGTATTGGGATTTTAATAATTGTTACATCTTTCTTTTTGTCCTTGATTGAGCTACGTATTACCCGTATTTTAGCCCCTGAATCTTCATAGAGTCTCACATCATACACTCCATCCTCAACGGCTTCACTAATTAATTTAGCCGTTTTGGGAATACGATAGCTATAATTCCCCCAATGCTCAATTTGACTATAATTATCCAAGCTAGCTAAAGACTCTATGGATGGAATAATATAATTACTCATCACCACCTCAGGTGTTTTATCTTGATATGGATCTTCTGTATTAACCCATCCACCATAAGTAACTCCATACGTTGTCTTTGTATCATTCGGAGTGAATTCCGTATACATTACGCGGGAATTGTTTGACATGAACTTCCAAGATGCATTTCTCAACCCTGGATACGTATATTTCCCTTCACCTTCAGCATATTTACTAAGTTCTTTACCATGAGGTGGTCCTACTACTAAAAATGTACTGAGACTTTGAACAGCAAATAATGGCCCTTTCCCTGCCTCTGTTTCTACAACATCACCACGGAAGCTAACATTTGGTACGGATAATCTGATATTTTTATCCCCTTCATGAATTAGTACTACTGTAGACTGCGAATAATCTGCAAGCTCCAACGCCTTAGCAAAACCAGGATGTTCAGAATTTAGCTTATCAAAGGAAGATGGAGGATTTGTAGTCTTTGATTTTACAAATTGACTAAATGACTCTGCTTTTTTCTCCGCTACCTCATTAACATGACGATAATTCTCATACGCACTAGCAGGAATACCTGCATCCACCCCAGGCATAGGTGGCTGTCCAGCTGGGACTTCGATCTGTACAGCACTTGCATTCATGGTGAAAGCAGCCGCTAATGCCATCATGACTATACTTTTACGTAACATAAAACCCTCTCTTTTTTCTCTCACATTTACAACATAAATAAGCACAACCTTATTAGCATAAGTATACTATGCAAACAAGGCTGTGCCTATTATTAATAATTTTATAATTTAGTATATAGGATTTATAAATGAAACATGTAGAAATGGCCTTTTCGTTTTATCTAATTTCCGAAGAAACGAAGGGCTATTTGTCTTTTGTGAGACAAATAAGGGCTACTAAGGCTCCAAAAGCAATACCATAAAGACCGTACCAAAAGGTACGGTCTTTTATGTATCACTTTTACTTATTTCTTTATCTTTATTTCTGTTTTGCTTCTTAACTCTTTAGCATTTTTAAAATCTAAATATTCCATCATATTTCGTAATTCCAAATGATTATATTTAGTATTACCATCCTTATAAGTAAGCAACATAAAATAATCATGCTCATCATCTTGTATCAAATGGAATATACGTGATTGTTTGCCAGCGTTATATTGATCCAGGAGATATGTAGGAACCCCATTATTCAATACCATCGCAGATTGGATCGGTACATTTTGTAATAATAATTTAGAGGGTTTATGAATCAAATTGTTCATAACACGCTTAGGATATGCAAGCATTGGATTATCTTTACTAGTTGCAGGACCTCTTGTAACAACTAACTGCATTCCTGGACCCACATACACACGCCCTTGTAAATTAGAACCATTATTTGTTTCTGATTTTAACTGTAGGCCCTTAGGCAAACGATATGTAACATTTCCCCATGTAACGGCCTCACTCATCTGATCTAAATTATCTAAAGGCTGAATAGAAGGTATTACAAAATTAGCCATTGTATTTTCTAAATTCTTTGTAATCGGGTGATTTATATTACCAAGAGCTACCCCATAATCATGGTTTGGCTGTTTATCAAATGTAACAACCACTAGCATAAAAGGTGTATTCTTATCAGAATATTTATCTGTTATAGCCCAGTACCCTTTAGTAATACCAGGATAATTAAAAGATCCCTTTTGTTTAGCAGATTTAAAATGTGGATCATCTGCTAAACGTTTATTAGAACTAATAAACTCAGCAAGGGCACTACTTTCAAAGACAAAAGAGCTTATCTCTTCCTTATTATTAGAGATTCTATACATACCCGATGTTACGACAATAGGAACAGTCATTTTTGCTTGATGTTCACCTTCATGTATCAGAATAACGGTTGATTCATGAGAAGATATGTCCCAATATGTATCATGTGATTTTTTCCATCGTTCCGCGTTTTCTACACTCCTTTTATTCTCTTGAACCTGCTTATCTAACATTTCATATATTTTTTTACGCGCCAAAATGATTGTACTCGCATTAGCATTAAGAGCCGTATCATAACGATAGTTCTGATATGCATTATCTGGAATACTGGCATCGGCCCCTGGCACAGGTGGTTGCCCTTCAGGAACAGTATACTGCGCCGCATCAATAGGCATGGTGAAAGCTAGCGTCAGAACTAAACTCAACAATGTACTTTTTAGTTTCATATACACCTCTCAAACAACAATAAGCACGTTCTCATTAGTATAAGTATACTATACTCTCGAGAACGTGCCTATGGATTGCCAAGGCATTATACCCTAGCTTTTATTGTAGTTGTAGTTATAACCTACATAGCTTTATTAGACTTATAGCTTATATAACTTATGTAGCTATTATACATATTATCATTACTGTAATTTTTTCAACGCTGCTTTAATTTCATTCACTTCAGCGCGTAGTTCTTCGTTGTCTGTTCGTAAGGAGGCATTATCCGCTTGTAGGTCTTTGATTTGTTTCGCCATTTCAAAGCGGCTTGTTTTGAGTGTTGGATCTTGTTCGCCCACTTTGAAAGAAGCACCGATATTAAACATGCTTTCACCACCAACGGTAACACCAGCATGAACCATGGAGTTTTCGTTTGGCTGATAAGCCGCACCGATGGCGCCAGCGGTGGAGTGTTTATAGTGACCCATGCTAGTGGCAAAGGACCATTTATCGTTTGGATTGTAGTCCAGATAATGAAGCCCCGCCAACGCCGCAGAAGCAGCGCCCACCTTGGAGACCTGACGATCTGTATAGGACTTGGCGTTGTTAAGCACCTTGTCACCAATGTTAGCCGTGTTATTTTCAAGCGTAGAAATACGGTTCGTATTATTATCGACCTGCGTTTTCACCTCATGCAACTGACTGCCATTGATGGCATCCGTAGACGTCTTAGAAACCTCGCCCTTGGACACATTTACGATTTTATGATTGCCATTATTGAGGCCGTTGTCTGTTAAAGAGACGATAGTATCAGCATTATTGTCCCCATCGGCTTTTTCAATAATAATGCCATTAGGGCCATACGTTGTTCTATTAATCTGATCTGTATCGCTTTCAACAACTAGCCCATCTAAGGTTAAGCTAGAATATTTGACTCCATCAGTATGAGATACTTTGATTTCATTACCATTAATTTCAACATATTTATCTCTGCCAGCCGAATTATCCGACACCTCAATAGAGCGAAGACCAGAAATATCTTCGTTCAATCCAACAGAATAATCCTTTTGGCCATTCTCGTTTTCAGTTTCTTCCACTACGATATTATTAAGACCACCTACCGTAGTTCTCATATCTGCTTCTGCCATCACATTAACGCTCAATACAGACATAATCCCAGCTAATACTAACAACTTCTTATTCATGAGTACTCCCCCTGAATTCATAGTAAAACCTTAGCCATACAACCCCTTATAGTATGGTCAACTAACTATAAATATACAAACACCAATAATAACCTAAAATTTCACAACATACTACAATTATAAGCTTAGCTTATTTTTATTTCAATGTTTAACTTTGACAAACTTTCACTATTTATTCATTTTAAACTTCAAAATACTCTTTTAACTATCAATAAAGGCTCTACCAATATTCATTTTACCTGTCCAAGTATCATCGCCCCGCCCATTCTAGTGAACATATTAGGTCGGTGATAGTGAAAGTCTGTATCTAATTGTATTTGTAGGATTTCTTTATATGACTCAGTAAATAGGGCTTCATAAGACGCTCTAGAGAATACTCCACAGCTTTCCAATATGCTCATATCACGTCGCAATTTATAGAGGTTTCCTTCTGGTGTTACGTATAGTAGTGGTTTCCTAGCCCTATCATCAACCAGCAACTGTAATACATCGAGTACTAGCTTTAACTTACAATGACGGACGTAAAGAACATAATATAATTCGCTATCATTCGAGGAAAAGAAATGATGCACCTTATCATAAGGTACATCAAGAAAAGCTAGATACTGCTGCATTGTACGGCCTTCTACATGATGATTGATGGAGGGAACAAAGATAATATAATCTGCTCCTAAATGATTAGAAAGCTGACCGAAGTCCTCTAGATCACTCCGGTCACAATAAGGCGCACGAACTAAACGATAGTCCCCACCAATAGAGGTGCATTGATACAAACCACTCTTATTTCTAGAATTGTCTACCATCATTTGACCATATAACTCAATATGCTCCGCCTGCCATGGCCCTAGCTTATGATGTCCTACAATTCTAGAACCCTCATAATTCCAGATTTTAGCTTCCCCCTTTAAGGAAACAAACAAGACCTGTTGAGCACTATATTTCTGCACATACCACGCTGCCACCTCTTGCAAGTCCTCTAATCTATCAGGACTCCAACAAATGAGCTCCATACAGAAAACTTCATCGTCGACTAGCCCATGAATATGATGACGACTCCAATCACGGCCGGTTGTGTAAGAATAAGGCAAACCTACCATCGCTTGATCATTAGCACCTAAGCAACATATCTTTTGACTAGTAAGAGCTAAATGATTAATTCGCTCCTCCGCATCAGCCCCTTGCTTTACGCACTGGCTAGGCATAACTATCATGATTTGCTTACCTATATACGACTGAACAACACTATTAAGCTGAGATCTAACTAAGACGTCCATACATGCCACCTCACTCAACACAAACTAGGATAAACGATAACTCTACACCTATACTATAACAAGAGAGATGAGGAAAATATTGCACATAAAAAAGCTCTATCTTAAAATACTAAAATAGAGCTCTCATAGGCCCCCATTAGAGGATTATTTTTTAAACCCTGTCTTTGAAACCGCAGGTACTTACTGATCGGAAAATGCAAAAAATGGCGGAGATTGCAAAACCGACCTAAAAGGCACTTTAGTGGGCTAAAATAATATCCATAAACCGCGTCACTAATCACCTTCCTTTCACTTAACATATACATTATTATTGGCGACGACGTGAAGCACCATATATACTAAGCCCTAAGGCTACACCTGATGCAAAACCTTTCCATGCCATTGGCGCAGCTACTAAGGCGAATAAAGGTAACATGCAAATCCCTCCTTAACTTTACAGATCAAAATCACTAGAACGACTCCCAATTCATTGATACTAAATAATTGCTCACCGGCTACATGTTCATTATATGTCGAAAATTTTTATGCGTGTAATCAATAAAACTAAGACGAAAAAGACCCGAATGTTTCAAAATGATTTGAACCGACCCCTAATGTTAGACCAAAAATCTTAACATTAAGGAGGTCGGTTTTTCTATGGCAAGAAATAGTAAATGATATTTAAACTTTCACATAAACGATTTTCCAAAAGGTTCTTGTATGATATTATATAAAACATGAAGGTTTTATGAATGTATGTATAAGAGAAGGGGTATATTATAGTTACTAATAAATTTACTTATAAAACATATCAGCCACCAACACTATTTGACGGTTTACAAAAGGCCTCTAAAGAGGAGTTATCCTATTTAATCGCGCTGCTTCGTCAGCAAACGATGAAAAATTCAGAAACATTGAAGAAAAAATTCAGAAATTAAAATCACTTGAAAGCGTATGATATATAGGATTAAAATTAAAGCATATTTCTATCACACACCAAACAAGACAAGGAGAGAATCATGATTTGTCAACATTGCGGCAATCCCTTACCTGAAGGTGCCAAATTTTGCAGTATTTGTGGTCAACAGCAAGCACAATTAACATGTAGCAATTGTGGCACCCCATTAGAACCCAATATATTATTCTGTAGCAATTGTGGAACGCCAGTTAATAACACACCAACTACACCAGAAGCAATAAAAACTTCACCAACACAAAAGACTAGTCCCGTTTATGACTGGGACCCTTTTGAACTCAACGAGCTAGATACACTTACCTTTGTTCTAACCAAGAAATATATTGAATTTCAAGGTCGTGCCAGCCGTAGCGAATTCTTTAGATATAACTTAATGATTTCTCTTTGTCTAACAATCATCGCTATCATAATGGGTATCATTAAATTAGTAACTAACGATATTATGACTGCTATTGTCTTATATATCCTTCTAGGTATTATCGAGTTAGCATTAATCCTTCCAGGCTTATCTATTACCGTCCGCCGTCTACACGACACCAATAAGTCTGGTTGGTACTTTCTAATCAATTTTATTCCTATCGTGGGACCAATTTGGTTCTTAATCTTAATGCTAACCAAAGGTGATGTATATACTAATAATTATGGTGAAAGAACCTCCTATATCCAAATTACTCCAGATATCCAGCAACAATATGGACTCCGGCCTTCGCCAACCTCCACATCTACCACATTGTATATCATTGCCTATGTCGTACTCATAAGCATAAGCATTGGTTTGAACGCTGCCACTATCGCTACTAGTTTTAATCCTATAAACAATACAACTCCTACCCACTATTCTACCAATACAAATACTAACAGTAAGAATGCACCTGTGAAAGCTGCACCTACCACACAACCAGCATCAACAAATACACAATCCGTGGTACAAAATAATGCAGTTGAAGAAAGTACAAAAGCGTTGCAGAACTACTATCGCTACCTAACCAATAAAGACTTTGCTAATGCCTACACATACCTATCTGATGAACAACGTGCTAGCCTCGGTACCTACGACTACTGGCGTAATGGATATAAATCAACCTTATCCACCACATTACTTTCGGCAAAAGCTGTATCCGTCTCACCAGACACCGTTGTATATAACTATCGCATTGAAAGTAAAGACCTCATTAACGGCCGTATCAAACATCAAACATTCACTGGCAACGTAACCATGGTAAAAAACAACAATAACTGGATCATCCAAGACCAAGATGGTCAATTAGCTGATTCCTATTATGAATAAATACATAAACATAAAAAACTCGTATCATTTATTGTGATACGAGTTTTTTATAATCTACCCTATTATTACACCTCTATTTCAATTCCCCTTTACGCACACGTTCCCATTCCACCTTTTCCATCGCCTTCGTTAGTTCTTCATTTAATTTACGTATTAAGGATATAAATTCTGTCCGCTTAGCCGCATCATTCCAGACGATTAATATCTTACGTAATTTAAATTGCAAGAGAATATTTTCATATTGCTTATATAGATTACCTTCAAAGCATACATCCCCATTACCAGCTCCACTTCTATATAACTCATTGATATCCTTTACAGTAGTAAAAATATCCTTTGATATTAATATACGCTCTTTAATATAGTTATACACACGAGTTTTATATGAGCAGAGATTGCTTTCACCATTATCACCGGTACTCTTTTCCCACCATGTATAATAGCGTAAGCTTAAAACTGGTCCTTCTTTAACTTTATCAACACGCCAAAACATATATGGTTTAACGGTTAAATTATCCTCACTTGTATTTTGAAAGCCCTCATAATCAGTATCAACAGTTCGGTCTAGAGAACGTGGCCAAAAATGTATATGCGACCAAGGCGTACCATAGCTACTACCGTGCCGAATCGTGTGAGTATGAGGAGCATCGTCTAACCGGCCATATACATACGAATCCTCAATATTCTCAACGTATTGTTTCAAGGTCTCCACTAATGGTAGTCTATGATTGGGCTGATTAAATACAGTCTGCAAAAACAATCGTTGGGCAATCGCAGTATCTTGGATATAAAAACGAATATCTCCATCTACCTTATAGTATTTCCAAAAACAGCTATGCTCTATAGTGGTCCTAATCTTACGAATTAAATAATCCATAAAGTTCAGTAAAATAGGATTATTCCACCCATGACAAGATAATAACAATGACAAAAACTCCGACCCATCCACATAGGTGTTAACCTTAGGATTCTTCGCCAGTTCTCGAACCATATTCCAGTCATCATCATTGAACCAATCCGTCTTCACATAAGCCGTATGAATCGTGTATTTTGATAAATTCAATTCTCCCTGTTCATCTCGTAATGCCCATCGGATACTATTCATAGCATGCCAGCAAGCAGTTTCATCACGTTTTTCTTGTTTGTCTCTCTTTCCCGTCTTATCCTCTACTAGATGCGGATACACATCAATACTTTCATACTCTTTATTTCCTAATGTTTTTGAAAGCAAGTATTTATACCGATTGATCTGATTATCATGCTCTTGTGATGATGTTTTGTCTTCAATAATTAAGGCTACCTGTAACTCTGGAACCAATACAAGTACATCAATATTAAGTAACTGCCTAAAAATATATATACGATTAACACGAGATACATCATAGGTCCCATTCAACAAACGAGATAAAAAACGCCCCCCGAACTGGCGCCCACATTCATTGTCCTCACGAATAGGCATATTAATCCAATTCAAACACCAACAAATAAAAGCATCCTGCGACAACTCATTCGTTGCAAAATTAAAAATATTATTCTCCACAATCCCTTCGTCAATCATACTTCTCATCCCCCTTACCTAGTACCCATAATCTAACATCACCTAAATCACAAACGTACATAGAGAAAGCTCCCAGGGAATCCTAAAAAATGACTTTGGCCCTGTTCCGAAGGAGCAGACCCGACCGGTGGAGTTTTTTAGGATCCCCTGGGAGCATCTACAATTACCCTTTGTATTTAGGTGATGTAGGGCATGTTTCAGTCACTACATCTTTGCGGTCTCCCAATATTGCGCTACGGTCAGTATAGTGTGCATGAAGTAATTCGTGTGCTTTATGTCCTAGTGGTTCGCCCAAGAAGTTTTTGTAAAGGTCTTGGATTTCAGGGTTTACAACTATACAATCGAAGTGAATCGATAGTCCCGTCGAAACGCTTTACTCAACACTGTACTTGTTGTCTACTAGTATGATAACGACGTGCAGCTTCAGCATTATTTCCATGCTTTATCATACTCGTTTACGAAACCTTGATTCCTCAGTTATAATAGAATGCATGAGAAGAAACTCCATTTGTTATGATGTTTGGATTAAGCAACTTCATTATAACAGTGTTCCTTCTCATTTTTTGTTTACTTGTCACAAATGTATTATACTCTTACATATAAAAAATCTATAACATTTATGCTCTATCGTTTTCATTATATAGTTAGTTCTAATTAAAACCAATAGAAAATCACCAGATTTATAAAAAAAACCAATATATTCACTAAAAAGAATATACTGGCTATATTTTTGTACTCATATGAGTTTTTGAGATAAGAACCGTCCCCATCAGGGGATTATTTAATTTGACCCTGTCTCTGAAACAGTAGATGCTTACTGGTTCAAAAATATAAAAAACGGCGGAGATTGTAAATTAACCTCTAAAGGCTCTTTAGTAAGCTAAAATAATGCTGTTTAACCGCGCCACTATCACAACGGCGCAGATTTAGTTTTTCAAGGATTAAATCTAGGTCTATTATAGCACAGCATCAATAGAAATGAAAAATATATGAAAACAGAGCTATCTCATAACAAGATAGCTCTGTATAAGAGTGAAAAACTTTTAAGTGTATTTATGATCACCTTATTTTAGTTCATCCGTATTATATATTTTCTCCCTATATGCCCTCCTTTTCTCTCCCCTCTTAACCCTACTTTCACCCCCTAACGTGTTATCTCGTTAGGTCTCTCCAGGCGATAAATAGTTCGGCCACGACTTGTGGGTTTTGGCTAAGTTTGATGCGGGCTAGCATTTTGCGCACGTAGTTGCAGTGTTCTAGCATGGCTTCGTTCAGTTTGTGTTTGACGTGACGCGGAGATTGGTACACCAGAATCGGTGCGAAGTTCCCCACGTGAATATAGCTCGTATCAGGTTCCGGACCTTCCGTAACAATATATTCATAGGGTATAGCCACGTTAAAGAGACCGTACACCACGTCTTTGCCGACAGGGCGCCGACATTTGATATGGGCAAAGGTTAGATGCGGACCATAGGTCTTAGGCGATGTATAACTGCTGCGCCGACCGTCACTGGTCATAATGTAATTGGGCCTCAGCCCTTCCTGTACCGCCAGCTCCCGTGTAATGGTGCGCATAGGCAGATGTACTAGTTCTTCACGACCATCTACGAAATAGCACTTCGTACTGTCCCCACCACCAGGCTGATAAGTAGGAATAAAACAAACAATGTGGTTCTTTGGATTCGTATAGATCAAGTCCAAATCCTCTCCCTTAGATAGCCGAGCGGCCATCATATCTGTTAATTCATCATGTGTTATCATAGGAATTCTCTCCCTTCCAATTAGGAACATTCCTTTCAACAATACAATGAACACGTGTTCTGTGAAAGCAGATTCGCATGCTTTAATCTGCTGCTGATTTAATTGTATATCACACTGTATAATTTGTAAATATATACACAAAACTATAGAAATTTATATAAAGTTAAAGACTTTATGATCTTGTAAAACTAATATATACCCATATGCGTCATTACTTTCTCATTTAAATTGAGAATTGCATATTTTATGTATATCTGTTAATCGCGATTAATGTAATTATACAAAATCAAGAATATAAATAAGAAATTAAATTAGATTAACACATGGACATTACACTAACTACCCTTAGAGCTAATGTATTCTATACATGCTAGATAAATCTAGTTCAATAGGCTAAAAGTTTGGTCTAATGCACTTGTATCTTATTAAAATCTGTAGTCAAGTATCTACGCAGCTTCCGAATGGCCCGTTCATGACGCCGTTGAATCGCTTGACGACTGCAGTTCAATTCTTCACTAACGGATACAAGGCTTTTACACTCACCGTATACGCGGCGCAGTAGGTCTTGTTGATCTTGAGATAATCTGCCTAGGGCCCATACAAGACGAGCACGTAGTCGTTGTTCTTCGTCAGCAGTCATGATCATATCTGCTATATTTTCTCCAGATGAGAAGATATCCATACCAATCGTTACCTCTCCATCATCGGTGATGCGATCTGGTATATGAATCTCACGATGTTTACGCAAACGTTCCCTCTTCCAATACCGCATGTAACCATATCTAACACCAGCTTTTACAAAGCCTGGAAATGGCACGGAACCTTTCAGATCAAAGCTATAAATGGATTCTAAAAGTATAGCCCACAGATAGCTCTCTAGATCTTCACGAAACTCGCGATTGCCTGTGCGATTCGTATAATGCAATATGAGTGGCCGATACCTACGACAAAGTTCGATTTGAGCCGCATCATGGCGTAGTTCATCAACAGACCACGGCTGGTAGCCCACTGTCTGAATCCGCATATTTGGATTTTGACAGATAGACACGAGGCTCTTATCTGATAAGGATGTCAATACTTGATGCCCACAAATGAGAGTCTGTAATGTTAACTCTTCCGGCACCTTATAGTCTGATTTCTCACGTATCGATTCCCCAGATACTGGTATATCTGATTCTACTTTCTCAGGTAATACTGCCTTCGATACTGGTACTTTAGATTGTAAGTTTGCAGTTTTTATGCATGTTCTTTGTACTAAAGGTTCTTCGTTTTGGTATAACATAAATCCCCTTTCCTGCCATGGCATAGCGCTTAACTACACAATAGCGCGGAACGGGGAT
>QWCZ01002423.1_pt1 | contig 12456 bp, 7 predicted proteins | sample 1972651 | NCBI WGS metagenome assembly QWCZ01 (sample SAMN09866695, study PRJNA288562) | Human oral metagenome isolate pre1_saliva, whole genome shotgun sequencing... | isolation source: mouth | host: Homo sapiens | place: USA: California
TGAATAGTCAGTATGGGAATCATGACCATCAGTAATAACAGTATTCTTTTCATTCTTCTGAGGTGTTTGTTGTAAATCCCTTTTCCTTTGCAAAGATAGTGAATATACAAAGAATGTAAAGTGTTTCTGTCAACAAATGCGTGTGGCGTTAAGTCTTATCTACGATAGTGCTCACTATGATATCCAGCCATACCCCTGTACAGCCATATCTACAAAGTGGTCCAGCAGTAGGTTTGTCTTGTTAGAAAATACCTCTCTGTCATAGGTCTTTGGCAAATCCTTATCGAGCGACCGTTGTATCAGTCCCAACACCTTTGTCTTTGGTTGTGGGTCTTTATACCAGTCAACCACCAACAATCTTTCTTTTTCCTCCACCAACTTGTTATAGAGGTTTTTAGAAGCAAGGATAACTTCCTTCTCTTCATCCTTTGTTAGCTTTCTACCTTGGATAAGAAGGTCGTAGATTTCAAGTTCTTCCTCCCTTAATCCCATATCTGCCGACCGTCCCTGCTCTTTCTTGAGTTCATCAATCAGCTGCAACAATTTCTCATAGTAATCCTCATTCTCCGTACCACCAGCATTATAGGTGTCAATGATATTCTTGTATCTTTGGGAGAATGGCACTCTGGTACAGTTCTTATTAATCAACTGTTCCAAAGCTGTTTCTATAAAGGTGCGGAGGTTATCAATCTCCATTGACTTATAAGGAGTTGTATTGATAGACTTACGAATACTTTCTATATCTAATTTACTTAAGTCGATCACCTTACTCTGATGAATACTATATTGTGGCTTGTCTTCTGCAACCATCACCGTAACGCTATCGTCCAGTGTGTAGCTCATCTTCTCTTTTGCCCTTCTTAGTTTCTCATCATCTATTCTGTTACAGAACAGTCCATTGAGATAACTCAGTGGAGAGAACTTCTCATTCTTCCATCCAAGTTCAAATATCTCTGGCTTTGCTGCATCATGCAGGTTCATCATAAGGTTACTCATCACCTTAAACCTGTTTTTACTCTCGTCCTTCTCAAGGATTTTGTCGTATGCCAATCGCAAAGACTCCAGTTTGTCTAATGTGTCACCATCGGTGATAATCTTATCCAATCTTATCCCTAAACCTTGTAAGAACGAGTCGCACTCCTCAATACAACCGTCAATGGTTGTGATTAACTGCGTAATATCCTTTGCTGGGAACTCTGCACCTTCCTCACCATTTGAGGCATAGTCAGACAGTGCCTGCTGCATATACTTAAACACATTGACATAGTCTACTACAATACCGCAGCTCTTACCGGGATACACACGGTTAGCACGAGCAATCGCTTGCATCAGTGTATGGCCCTTCATAGGCTTGTCAAGATAAAGGGTTGAGAGCGAAGGAACGTCAAAGCCTGTGAGCCACATCGCACATACAAAGACCAAACTTAGCGGATCGTCCTTATCTTTAAATCTGTCTTCAATGTCTTTTCCCTCTGGTGTTATCTCGTTTATCTTGTTGCGATGAACAGTGATGTCTAATCCTTGTGCTTTGAACTTCTCTACTTCGTCAGCCTCTTCACTGATGATGACAGCCATCTCCACCTTATTCATATAGTCTAATCGTGCTGTCAGCTCGTCACGTTCTTCCTTCGTCTTGGCTGCATTGCGCTCCTTGATGAGGGCTTTCTTCTCTTCTCCCCAGTAGTGTTGCACCTTCTCATACATCTTCACAGCCGTGTACTTATCCACACTGACTACCATTCCTTTTCCTAAGAAGCCTCGTCTTGGAAAGTGGTGGGCAATGTCTTGTGCAATACGGTCAAGACGTCCGTCGCGCTTGATTACCTCTAAGATACGTGAGGAGGAGTTCTCTAAGAGTTCTCTTTCTCTATCGTTGAGTTCTTCTTCTTCGACTATCTTGTCAATGTCTGAGTCAAGCCAGTTATTCTCTAATCCCACCTCTGGAACTCGACGACTATAGTACAAGCGCACCGTACTACCGTCTTCAATTGCTTGTGCAAAGTTATATTCTGATACATAGTCGCCAAACCATTGGTTGGTCAATCGCTTTGAACCTAACAAAGGGGTTCCTGTAAAAGCGATGTAGTTAGCATTAGGCAGACCCGTGTGCATGTTCTCTGCCAACTGCTTATACTGTGTTCTATGTGCCTCGTCTACTAAGACAAAGATGTCATTGCGCTCAGAGAGGATGGGATATTTCTTTGTCTTATCATACTGAAACTTATGTATCAGCGTGAAGACCATCGGTTTATTACCACTAAGGAACTCACGCAGCTGGGCTGCATTCTTTGGCTGGCACTCTTCTTTCTCGCCAATGACCTCACTGCGCACAAAGGTCTTGTGTATCTGTGTGTCGAGGTCGTCTCTGTCGGTAATGACGAGGAAGGTGAAGTTACCCTTTAGCTTACGCCTTACCTTCCGTACAAACATCACCATCGAATAGCTCTTACCCGAACCCTGCGTATGCCAGAACACACCTAACTTTCCTTTTAGTTCTTCTCTGCGTTCCACACTCTTCATGAGGTTGTTTACGCCTAAGTATTGGTGGTTCTTAGCGATAATCTTCACGCGCTTATTGTCAAAGAAGATAAAGTTCTCTATATAGTCTAACAGGCGTTCCTTGCGGAAAAGACCGTCAATGAGGTTGATGATTGAAAGACCATACTCGGCTATATGCTCACGGTCGAGTTTCTCATGTTCATCGTTGACCTTTAGCCAGTCGAAGAAGAATTCATACTTAGAGTTCCAAGCACCCAACTTCGTTTGCATACCATTTGAGAGTACGCATATCTGGTTTAGTGCAAAGATATTGGGTATATCTTCTCGGTAGCTAACGAGATTCTTCTCATAGGCTTCCTTTATCTTTACGGTTGAGTTCTTCAACTCGATGAAGACCATTGGAAGTCCATTGACAAACAAGAGGACATCGGGGCGACGATAACGAATTCTACCCTTTATCCACATCTGGTTAACACAGTGGAAGTCGTTGTTCTCTACATTGTCAAAGTCTATCAGCCGAACGATGTCAAAGTCGTCTTTGCCATTCTTCTTCACCTTTACATTGATACCATTGCGCAGATAGTTATAGAACTTATAGTTCGTGTCCATCATGTCCTTACCCGTATAGTCCTTACGGAAGTCGGCTACAACCTGCGCTAAGATGCTCTTGTCAATCTGTGGGTTAAGTCGTTCTAAGGCAGTAAGGAACACCGCAGGTAAGATGCACTCTGACGAATTGCGACGCCCCGTCTTGCTAACGTCGTCTTGTGCCTCCACACTCGGGTCACACTCAATACGTTTCCATCCGAACTCTGGTTGCGATAGTCGGGTACAAAGGGTCTGCTCTATGTCGTCTTCACTGATAAACGATTTCATAATAGACTATTTTGTTATGATTTTACTTCAAGTTTGCCACTCATCAAACGGGGAAGGAGAAGGTCACGCTGGCGAGTGAGGAGTTGGTTCTGTTTATATAGCTTATGTATCTCTTTATGTATCTTTGAGAGGTTGGTGTTTGCTTTTATTCTTAATTCTTTTGGTGGCACACATGTTTTAATTCTGTTAATATCCTTTGGATAAACATGTGGCTGTGCTGCACCTATTTGGAAATTATTAATAACTTGTCGGATGTTATTTAATAGTTCATAAACATAATAAATATCTTCCGTCTCCTTTTCAGAGATATAAGAACAGTCTGCAGCCCAAATATCATCATAGTGTATGCTGATATATCCTGCATTTGCACCAGATGAACTCATCGTAACAGATACACCATGAACATTTGCTTTGTTATGATATCCTGATGGTGCAACCCCTGCTGATATAACTTGAATTATTCCATCGCACATCTCCGTAGAAGTAATGTTTCTTCCTCTTTTAAACTCGCATATTTCTTTTAATGAATTTATCTTCCACCCTTTAGGCAATCCATTAACCATTTCGACATTCTCGTGTTCAGGGAATCGGAAACGGACGAACCACTCTTTATAAAGGTTCTCTGCCATCTGCTCTAACAAACGGATACGACGAGTGTTGTTCTCGATAAGGCGGTCATAGGAGGAGAGGATAGAGGCTATCTTCTGCTGGGTGGGGAGAGTGGGGAAATCCCATTTGATACTCATTATGGCAGACGGACTAACATTCACTTGATTAGCTGCTCCATATGCTCTACTAACAATTGATTCTTTCATTGCTTTTGTAAGTAGAGCATAAAAAATATAATCTGTAGAAGCATTTTCTTTAGCAAAGATTTTCCCTGCTCTTTGGTTAAGAAGATATGTTTGCTTGTCGTAATTACGACAGACTCTTCCAACCATTGAATTTGGCTGATTGATATGACTTCCAGTTAATGAGATTAAAATATCACCATTTTTTATGTGATATTTTTCATCAATAGTGAGGAATTCATGATCAACATATTGCATATTCTCAAAGATGACATTTCGACCATTACTTATATTACTGATCTTGATTATAGGAATATCAGCACTATCCTTTAAATCGGAAGACTTAAAAGCATATCCAGAAATAACATTATAATATTTCCCAAGTTTCTCTTTCATATTCCTCTACTCCCCCAACAACTCCTTTAAGTTCTTCTCAATCTCACTCTCCAAGTCTTTAGCTTCAGCCGACAGCTTGGCAAACTCTGAGTTTAGCGATAGCATTTCGGTGCGGAATTCCTCTTCGGTCATTCCGTCGTCTTCAATCACTACGCCCACATATCGTCCTGCGTTGAGGCTATAATCGTTGTCGATGATGCCATCTTCACCTTCAAGTTTCGCTACCTTGCACAGACCGACAATGTCTTGATACTTGCCATCTGGCCAGCGTTCTAAGAGCCAGTCAGCCTCGCTCTGCTTGCCTTCTGCCTTATATTCCTCAACCAATGCCCAGAAAGCATCGCTGTCGCCCTCATAAAGGCGAGAGATGATTCCGAGGTTTTTCACCTGCTCATCAGAGAACTTACGGTGTGCACGGTCTACCTGTGTAAAGATGTTACGAGCGTCAATAAAGAGAATCTCGTCTTTCTTTGGTCGTTTCTTATTGAAGAACCAGAGTGTGGCAGGGAGAGTTACGGTAGAGAACATATTGCTGGGGAGGGTCACCATCTGACTGATAATGCCGTCCTCAATCATCTTCTTACGTATCTCGAGTTCGCTGCCTCCTGCATCGCTGGCAGAGTTTGCCATGACAAGTGCTGCCTTACCTTGCTCGTTGAGGGCTGTGGCAAAATAGCCAATCCATAGATAGTTGGCATTAGGTACGGTCTCCTTCTTGTCAGAAGCCTTCTTTGCAGACTTTGTTTTGTTGCGTGGTACACCATAGGTGTTAAAGCGTGCATCGTCTGTCACCCTCTCAACAACCACCTCATCGACATTAAACGGAGGGTTAGCCATGACGTAATCAAACTGTCCGACAGCATTGTAAGGATCGCTATAGAAAGAGTTAGCCTCCGTAATCTCGCCACGCACATTGTTGAGTAGAAGGTTCATCTTTGCCAACTTCACCGTGTCAGGCTCTTTCTCCACGCCATAGCAACGGAAGTTCATCATCTGTTCGTTAGTGGCATTGTGGCGGTGCATATAGCGTGCTGCCTGAACGAACATACCGCCCGAACCACAGGCAGGATCAAGAAACTTCTTGTCGCCAGTGGCAGGCTGTAAGACCTCAACCATATACTGTACGACACTGGCAGGGGTATAGAAGGCTCCTCCTCCCTGACCTTCAGCAAGGGCGAAGTTGCCAAGGAAGTATTCGTAAATCTGTCCGAAGATGTCAATACTGATATTCTCAGGGATGTCTTTGAATACGCGTACGATGCGACTCAGTAGCTCAGGTTCTTCCTCTGGTACCACCTGTCCGTAGACCTCCTTTGGCAGAACGCCGTCCATGCGTGGGTTCTCATGTTCAATAGCCTCCATCGCAGCCTTTACCAACAACGCCTTTTGAGCATCGTCGGGAGCATCATTGAGATAGTCGAAATAAGCACATTCAGGTAGGAAGAAGCCACACTTCTCTATGGCTATGTCCTTATAGCTACGCTCCATGCGTGTGCCCTTATACTCGTTATAGGCTGCATCAATCTCCTCCTTATGCTGCTTAAAAAGCACATCGGCATAGCGGAGGAAGATAAGTCCAAGGATAGGCTGACTATACTTGTTGGCTGCAAGGTGTGCGCCAGCACGTAACATGTCGGCAGATTGCCATAGTCGGCCTTCGAGGTCTTTGAGTTCGGTACTTGTCATTGTCTTATTTTTCTTTTTGCGTATTGACTCTTTAATGATTATGCAAAGATATTAAAATAAAGTAAGAATCCCTTATCTTTTGTAAACAAAGAATGATAGAAATAAATATTCTGGGTTTGTATGATGTCTGTCACTGTTTCATTCTGTCCATGTACAATAAAATCTCCGTTCCTTCAGCGTCCCTCTGTCCCCTCCTGTCATTCTGTTATTCTGTCTATGAACATTAAAAGAGTTGTCTATTCTGTGCCTCCGTCTTCGTGCAATTCGTGTAATTCGTAGTTCTATGTAGATTGTTGTTTAGTATTGTCCATACCACTCTTATTTCCATGTGGCATTATATCATCTTTTAATATGTCATTCAATCTATGGATAGTCCGTCTTCCTACCATTTAAGTAAACCGCAGTATTTGTTTGTCTGTGGAGCGCACATTCAATTAGTAAATGCGAATACTATCGGTAAGAAATATCTTTACATAAATTACCGAAAAGTAATCTTTCTGCCATGAAAGACTCCATAAAATCCGGATGTACAACCATCAGATTGTTAGTCTATTACAAACGGTGGAATTAACAGCGCTTAGTTATGTTCAAGACAACGCCCTTTAAGCATACAGTTAGGCCTTGGCTGTATCCTAATTAAGGCTTGTCTGCAGGTTAAATAAGCATCTTTATTTTTCGTGTATGATTTTATTGTTACAAAAGGAGAATCGGGTAGTGGAAAATCTCAGCATCTTAAAGTAGTGAGAACTTTCGTAGAATAACTTGGGAGGTAATGATACCAGGCCTAAGAATCTGGAGATTCTCAATGTGCAAAACTCATCACTCTAAATTGCGGATGATCCAATATTTACAGCAGTTTCTTTTCTTATTTTATGTATTTATTACTCCAATTTCCGGAAGAACCATTCCTATTTTGCCGTATTTCTTCTATTTCTTTAAGAGTATGGGTATAATGTTTCTTATTTGGATAGAAGTTTACTACTTCTAATGATTGGGACTTTAATAATGGGGCCATATTTCCGTCCTTACAATTCCAAAAGTTTATTTTCTTCAGATGAGGCATGGATTCCACAAAATCAATCGAGTCCAGTTTGTCAATGAATAAATCCTCTATATGAGTGTTACCTTTGAGAACCGAGAAATTTTCAAGTCTCTTACATCCTTCAATCTGCAAACTTTCTAAACTAGATACTTCATTGATTTGATGTATATCTTCAAGTTTATTATTCCTAGCAAGACAAAGCTCTCTAATTGAAAGTCTTTCTACACCATTCAAACTCTGAATTTGTGAACTATAAATATGTAATATTTCAAGATTTCGCAAATTAGATACATTTTCCAAATCGGGGTAAGGGTATTTTCGAAGTACCATGCTTGTAAGCGTATAAGCCTTTCCAATATTAATGAGTCCTTTCCAATATTCTCCTCCAAAGTGTTCAAGCTTTGGAAATCTTGAAATGTCCAGTTCGAACTTCTGTTTATCTTGGAAGGTAATTTCCCTCAACTCCTTTAAATTATAAATTGATTCTAAATTGATGACATTACCAATATCTTGAATAAAAGATATTATACGTAATGAAGAATTATCTGTTGCTTCTCAAACTTATTTGCTTTTTCGATTATGTCCTTATATAACTCCTAATTATTTATTTCCGCATTTGCAAGCATCTTTATTTGCATTTTAGTTACTATTATAACTTCTTGTTTTGAATATTATAGTATTATCTTGATTCTATAAAATCACTAACTTCACCTGTATAGGGATTAAATTCAAACCTATAGTCGGTATTTGAAACTACAACAAAAAAATAGAGCGAATCATTTATATAATAAACATCATAAAATAAAGGTTTATCTATATTAACACAACAACCATAAGTCTTCACGCAGAAGACCCTATAATCCTCTTGTTCGGACAGACTACAAAAGGGCTAACAAGCTAAAGTACTTAACATTCAAAGCAATAAGACAGGACAATGCAATTAGAGAAACTATCCATTATAAACTATAAGAATATACAGACGGCAACGTTAGATCTGTCGCCTAAGCTCAATTGTTTTATTGGTCACAATGGTGAGGGAAAGACAAATCTACTTGATGCTGTTTACTACCTATCCTTTTGTAAGAGTGCTTTTAACCCTAAGGACTCTGAGGTGATGCGCCATGATGCAGACTACTTTGTACTGGAAGGTGACTATAGTACGGATGCTGGTGAGCACGAGCAGGTGTATTGTGGTATGAAGCGTGGCTCAAAAAAGCATTTCAAACGGAATAAGAAAGAATATAAACGACTGTCGCAACATATCGGACTCATCCCACTCATATTTGTTTCTCCTGCTGACGCAACACTCATCGAAGGAGGAAGTGAGGAGCGAAGGAGGTTGATGGATGTTGTTATCTCACAATATGATACACCCTATATAGAATCGCTTAGTCGATACAACAAGGCGTTGCAACAACGTAATAGCCTACTGAAGCAAGAGGAAGAACCAGACCCTACCCTCTTAGAACTACTTGAGATGCAGATGGCGGAGCATGGTGAGGAGGTTTATAAGAAACGAGCTGCCTTCGTAGAGGAGCTTACCCCCGTATTTCAACATATCTATCAGACAATATGTAGTGAACGTGAACAGGTGTCGTTGGAGTATGTCTCTCATTGTCAGCGTGGTAGTTTATTAGAGGTAATACAACGAGATCGGGCTAAGGACCGTATCATGGGTTACTCTCTCCATGGCACTCATAAGGATGACTTGATAATGAAACTTGGTGGTTATCCTATGAAAAAAGAAGGGAGCCAAGGCCAGAATAAAACCTACGTATTGGCATTAAAACTTGCACAATTCGATTTCCTACGACGCACAGCAGGAAATACAACACCATTACTGCTCCTTGATGACATTTTTGATAAGCTCGATAGTAGTCGTGTTGAACAGATAGTACGCCTTGTCTCAGGCGATGATTTCGGTCAGATCTTCATAACAGATACAAACCGTGACCACTTAGATAAAATCCTACAAGGCAGTGGATTTAATTATAAACTATTCTCTGTCGAAGGAGGAGAAATCAACGAAAAGGAAGGATAGAAATATGTTTAGACGAAAAGTACAACCTTTAGACGACTTGCTCAACCAGTTCCTACGACAGGAAGGACTTGAGTCGCCCCTATTACAGAAACGCCTTATTGCAGCGTGGGATACGGTAGCTGGACCGACTGTGGCACGTTATACCCAAGAGAAGTTTATCAAAAATCAAACCTTATTCGTAAAGATTATCAACCCTGCTTTACGTGCTAACCTATCTATGATGCAGTCCGACTTGACCAAGAAGCTTAATGCTACCGTAGGTTCAATGGTCATTTCCGAAGTGAGATTCTACTAAATAGAACCTCTATCCATAAGCTAAAAAAAAGCTCACTTAGCTTTTGAAGCTACAGAACAGTAAGTCGACAAAAACTTACTTAGCCTTTGATATAATAGAGAAGTAAGCTGACAACTATCTTACTTACCCTTTGAATATACAGAATAGTAAACCGATAGCAATCTTACTTATCCTTTGATATAACAGGAAAGCAAGTCGACAAAAATCTTACTTATCCTTTGAATCTACAGAAACGTAAGCCGTTAGCTATCTTACTTATCCTTTGATATAACAGGAAAGCAAGTCGACAAAAAACTTACTTAGCCTTTGGTATAACAGAAAAGTAAGTCGATAAAAAACTTACTTAGCTTTTGATATAATAGAAAAGTAAGTCAACAGCAATCTTACTTACCCTTTGAATCTACAGAATAGTAAGCCTGCAACTCCCTTATTTTGCCTTTGAAATAATAGAGCCGTTCATCATCACCCCAACACCTAACAGCCATCACCCATCTTCCTAACACCCATCACCCACCCTTCCTTGTAATTGATACAAATCAAGAAACGCCAAATAAGGTACAAATTATGCGTAAATTATTTGGTGTGTGCGCAAACAATGCGTACCTTTGCATCGTCAAAAGACAAATAATAGATTGTTTAGGTTAGTAGTAATAGATTTAGGTTTTTAGTTATTTAGTTTTAAGGTAGAACAAAAGAGATTGTTCAGAGGATACAAATAGGTTTTTAGGTTAGGTAAATAGAAAGATTGATTAAGGGTAACAATGATGCAAGATGATTGGGGATTGCCGTGAGGCATGAACCAAAAGTCAAGCATAAAACAGAGATTTCATACAAGAAATAGAAAAGAGCATGGTAGGTTTCCTATCATGCTCTTTAGTTGTATTGTCAAAATAAAAGGGCAGTCACCTGCCCTCTACTTATACTATTAATATTATACTTACCAACCTTAGATTCTCATACCTTTAAGAATTTCATTCATCTTCTGCTTTGTCTCAATACGTGTTGGAACCAAAGGAAGACGCAAGACATTCTCTATCATACCCATATCGTTTAAGAGAGCCTTACAACCTGCAGGGTTACCGTCAACAAAGAGAAGTTTATAAAGTTCGGTGAATTGGTGATGTATTTTACGTGCTGGCTCATACTCGCCTCTGAACTCTAAGCGAATCATACGAGAGAACTCTTTTGGAAGCGCATTACCTATAACTGATATCACTCCTACTGCACCACTCGCAATCATTGGGAAGGTCAGTGCGTCGTCACCGCTGATTACCTCAAAATGCTTTGGTTTATTCTTGATAATCTCATCAACCTGCTCCAGATTGCCTGAAGCCTCCTTTATAGCTACGATATTAGGGAACTCAGATGCAATACGAACAGTTGTTTCTGCTGTCATATTAACCCCTACTCGCCCTGGTACATTATACAAGACAATAGGAAGCGGACTAACGTTTGCGATAGCCTTAAAATGCTGATACAGACCTTCCTGACTTGGCTTATTATAATAAGGACAGATACTTAAGATACCATCAATACCGCTCCAGTCAGTCGTCTTAATCTCTTCTACGACAGCGGCAGTATTGTTCCCACCGCAATATTTAAGGATTGGAACACGCCCATTAACGACCCGCTTGATAACAGCAGTCAGTTCGTTCTTTTCTTCAAGCGTCAAGCAAGGAGCTTCACCCGTAGTAGCAAGAATACAGAAGAAATCGGCACCATTATCTAAATGATAATTAACCAGTTTTTCAAGTGCCTCATAATCAATGCTGTAATCTTCCTTGAAAGGAGTTATCAAAGCTATACCTAAACCATGAAATATATTCTGCATAGTAAATATTGTCTTTTAAGCGTCCCACGATAAAGACTCCTCGGGGAGTTAATGCGCAGTCCTATTCATATTAAAACGCTGAAGGTGCGTCTATCAATATCGTTGCAAATATAGCAAATAATTATCAATAATCAAAGACTTTTACTCTTTATCTTATAAGCCTACACCAATCATTTATCGTGAACCTATCCAAAGGAATATCATACCAAGGAGAACAAAACACATGTCAATGGCTTTTGCCTTTAGATTTCTCTCTCTGAACAATACAGCTCCACACACAAATGAGACGAGTACAGAACCTCGACGAACCATTGAGACAATAGATATCATTGCTCCTGGCAGTGATAGTGCATAGAAATAGGCGAAGTCTGCCATTGACAAGAAGATAGAAATAAGCAGAATAGACCATCTCCAAGAGAAATGTACACGCTCCTCTCCCTTCTTATGATTATTAATAAGGTAAATCAACAGCACCAGTCCCATCATTACACACTGATAGATATTATACCAGCTTTGCGCCATCATACGATCAAGTCCGACGCCTCCTTCCTCAGGACTGGCCATAAGGTATTTGTCTAACAATCCACTACATGTACCCATCAATGCTGCTAAGACAAGAAAGAATATCCATTTGTTATGCTTAAAATCAATGCCTTCCTTCTTACCACTTCTTGCCAATAAGAAGAGTGAGACGATAGCAAGACAGACACCTACCCACTGCCATCCATTCAGCCGTTCACCAAAGACAAGCATCGCACCAACAAGTGTCATCACTGGGCGAGTGGCATTGATAGGACCGACTATCGTCAAAGGTAATTGAGCAATAGCAAAGTAGCCAAAGACCCAAGAAAGGAGTACTATCACGCTCTTCAGTATTATCCATCGGTGCATCTCCCAACCACCAGCGCCAACATGAAGGATACTCGAATCGAGAAGGTGGGTATATTGAGATAATAATATCAATGGTAAGAAAATCGCCGAACAAAAGAGTGTGTTGAG
>QWCZ01001047.1_pt1 | contig 12454 bp, 9 predicted proteins | sample 1972651 | NCBI WGS metagenome assembly QWCZ01 (sample SAMN09866695, study PRJNA288562) | Human oral metagenome isolate pre1_saliva, whole genome shotgun sequencing... | isolation source: mouth | host: Homo sapiens | place: USA: California
TGGCGAGGGCTTCGCCCTCGACGTCCTCGGCGATGATCGCCAGGGGCTTGCCGGTCTGCATGACCTTCTCCAGGACGGGGACGATGTCCTTGACGTTGGAGATCTTGGAGTCCATGAGGAGGACGTAAGCGTCCTCGAGGACGGCTTCCTGGCGCTCCTGGTCGGTCACGAAGTAGGCAGACAGGTAGCCCTTGTCGAAGCGCATGCCCTCGGTGGTCTCCAGGGTGGTGTCGAAGGAGTTGGTCTCCTCGACGGTGACGACGCCCTCGGCGCCGACCTTGTCGAAGGCCTCGGCGATGAGCTTGCCGATGGCGGGGTCGTTGGCGGAGATGGAGGCCGTGGCGGCGATCTGCTCGGTGGTTTCGACGGGCTTGGCGTCGGCGTGCAGCTGGGCGACGATGGCCTCGACGGCCTGGTCGATGCCGCGCTTGAGGGCGATCGGGTTGGATCCGGCGGCGACGTTGCGCAGGCCCTCGTGGACCAGGGCCTGGGCCAGAACGGTCGCGGTGGTGGTGCCGTCACCCGCGACGTCGTCGGTCTTCTTGGCGACCTCCTTAACGAGCTCGGCGCCGATGCGCTCGAAGGGATCGTCGAGGTCGATTTCCTTGGCGACGGACACGCCGTCCTTGGTGATCGTGGGGGCGCCCCACTTCTTGTCGAGCACGACGTTGCGGCCCTTGGGGCCGAGCGTCACCTTGACGGTGTCGGCCAGCAGGTTCAGGCCGTTCTCCATGCCGCGACGGGCATCCTCATCAAACTTGATGATCTTGCTCATTGGGAATATATCCTTCCGCGATGCGGATCGGGTCCGGCGCCCGCGACGGACGACCGCGCTTGGTGGGCGGCCTCACCGGACCTGTGGTCTTGTCACTCTCCATGTTGGAGTGCCAAGTACGATTCTGGCACTCACCAGCATCGAGTGCAAGGCGAGGTAGGGGACGTGAGCCCGATGCGCTCAGGGCGTAACGCGCGCGAGCCAGATATGCGCGAGCCGCCGGAACCCACGCGGGGCCGGCGGCTCGCAGAACTCACGCGCGCTTAGCGCAGGACGACGACGATGTCGGGGTTTCCCAGGCCGCTCTCCTGGCGGACGTTATCGATACCGAGCTTGGACGCGATATCCTTCGCGGTCCCTTCCATGCTGGGATCCTCGTAGTACACGGTCGAGGTCTGCGTCGCCCAGCCGTCGGCGTTGGCCGCGGAGGTTCCGGCGTAGCCCGCCTGGTTGAGGATCGTCGCCTGCTGGCCGGCGTAGCCCTGGGTGCCGGTGCCGTTGAGGACCTGGATGACGGCGCCATGATCGGGCGCGGAGGATGCCGCGGACGAGGAGGGGCTCGGCGAGGGGGTGGCTTCGGTACCGCTCTCGGCGGGCGCGGCGCTGGAGGGCGCGGCGCTGGGGGCGGGGGTCGCGCCGCTGGTCGTCGTGATGGGCGCGGGGGTGGGGTTGACGGTGGTGGTCTGCTGGCGCGACAGGGCAGTGGCTGCTGCCCAGCCGAGCGCGGGAACGATCACGAGAATGGCCAGGAAGGGCCACACGTTCTTCCACTTGGACGGCTTGGGGCGGTGCATGCCGACGGGCATGTCTTCACCGGCGCGGTCAAATTCATCCCTGGGGTACTGAGAGCTCACGCGTTCAGACTATCGGAAAAGACCGGCAGGGGCTCGTGTGGCACGCGGGATGTGTGGGGTGGCATGCGCGGCATTAGGCTGGTGTCATGAGCGATTACAATCCGCGTCCGCTGTCCGAGCTGATCGATCCGGGATGGGCCGCGGCTCTGGCGCCGGTCGAGGGCCGCGTCCACGAGTTGGGCGCGATGCTGGCCGCCGAGGTGGACGAGGGGCGCGGCTACCTGCCCGCGGGGACGGACGTGCTGCGCGCATTCACCTACCCCTTCGACTCGGTGAAGGTACTGATCGTGGGACAGGACCCGTACCCGACGCCGGGTCACGCGATGGGCCTGTCGTTTTCGGTCCGTCCGGGGGTCGAGATCCCTCGGTCCCTGGTCAACATTTTTCGGGAGCTCGGCGAGGACGTGGGCTGCCCACCCCCATCGTCGGGCGATTTGACGCCGTGGAGCGAGCAGGGAGTGTGCCTGCTCAACCGCGTGTTGACCGTGCGCCCGGGAGCCCCCGCCTCGCACCGGGGGCGCGGCTGGGAGGAGGTCACGCAGTGCGCGATCGACGCATTGGGGGCTCGTCGGCGCGCGGACGGATCGCGCGCGCCCCTCGTCGCGGTCCTGTGGGGCAAGGACGCGCAGTCGTTGGCCACTCGCCTCGGGGACACGCCGATTATCGCGTCGCCGCATCCCTCGCCGTTGTCCGCGTATCGAGGTTTTTTTGGGTCGCGACCGTTCTCGCGCGCGAACCGGTTGCTCGAGGAGCAGGGGGCGTCGGGCGTCGACTGGTCGCTGGGGCGCTGAGAGGGGAACGAGGCGACGAGGCCGGGGCAGGGCCGCGAGGGCGGCGTCCGCGCCGCGGTGAGAAGTGCCGCGAGGAGGGGCTCGGCGGATCATTCTCTCTCCAATCAGACACACCACAACGGTTAGGGTGCCACGAGTTCACCCGCCAAACGGGTCACGGCGGGATGCATCGGGCCGAAGGAGCACGTTATACGACACAACGTGCTGGTCAGGGCTCGGTCCCTGGCATCGTCGAGGGGCGTCGTCGCGGAACTCGCCGACCAGGCCCCCGCACCAGCAAGCAGAAAAGACGTGACACAACCAACACGCTTGTCCTTTCGCCGAAGAAGACGGCCGGGCCGCGCGCGGCCAAGCGCCGCCCCGAATGACTATTGGGCCGTGATGAGTTCCTTCGTTGCCGCGTGATCTTTGATTTGTCCCGGGGGCACACACCAAACTGGATGAATCTAGCGCCAGCAGACCCCATCAACCCGCAAAGTACCCGCGCAGCCGCTACCAACCAACAGGTACGAATAAGCCGGGCACCCATTTTCCCGCAATAACAGGGGAAAACAGGCTACCCGGCCAGTGCCAGCCACACAACGGCCGTATCCGTGTGAACTAACCATCGGAGCCGGCTATCGGACTCGAACCGATGACCTGCTGTTTACAAGACAGCTGCTCTACCAACTGAGCTAAGCCGGCGGCGGACACTAGTGTGCCACAGGTTGGGGGCCCGGCGCGCGGGCGGAAGAGTGACACACCACGCCCCGGTAAGTGGTGGGGCGGGCCCGCCACGCGAACCCGCCCCACCACCGTCTCGACGATCAGTTCGAGCTGGTGGTTGTCCCCTCGCTCTGCGACTGGCCGTCACCGCTCTGGGAGGGCTCGGTGGCGGCGGGCGCCGAGGTGGGATCGACCAGCGGGGTCATGGAGTCGGAGAATCCGAAGAGCTCCTTAATGGCGGCACGCATGGACTCGGGGTCATTGGTGAGCGTCACCAGGGTGGAGTGGTCCTTGACCAGCTCGGGGGTACCGAGCTTGTTGGGCTCACGCCCGTCGACGGACGCGTTCTTCCAGGCGTTGGAGGAGGCCTCGAGATAGGGCTCGACGGCGTTGACCGGGAAGGTTGCGATGACGTCTGCGGGGACGCCGACCTCGGTGGCGATCTGCTTGACCTGCTTCCAGGACGCATCGAGGTTCTGGACGACCGTGCCATTCCCCGCCTGGAACTGGGAGCGGAAGTAGGCCAGGAGCGCGTGGTGGAACTCGACCCACTTGTCGGGGGCCTTCTGGGCGACGACCAGGGAGGCACCGGTCGCAGGCTTGAGGTAGTCCATGTTCACGGTAATAACGGGCTGCAGCTCAAGGTTGTAATGCCCTTCGGATGCCCAGGTTGTCAGATCCTCGCCCAGGACGGAGTCGAGGTCGGCACACGCATGGCAGGAATAGTCGAAGTACTCGGTGAGCGTGGGCAGATTCGGGTCGGCCTGGGAGGACACACCGTTGCCATTGACGACGATCGGGCGCCCATCCGCGAAGACTCCGAGGACCTCGGAGGGGTCGACGTTGCGGGCGGCGTTGATCTGGGACTGCTGCTTCCAGATCACGCCGCCGACGGCGCCGACGACGGCCAGGATGATCGCGGCGACGACGGAGATGACGATGATGCGGGTGCGACGGTCGGCGCGCTCTTGCGCCAGGCGCATCTGCGCGGCCTTCGCGCGCACGGGATCGACGTCGGGCTTCTTCTTCTGAGCCATGACCTTACCTTCCAGAATTAGTTGAATGTTGCAATAGTAGCGAGCGCAAACGCCATTCGCCTAGTGCGACAGGCCACCCGTGATGGCGTACCAGGAGCCAATCAGGAACCCCACACAGCCTACCGCGAGGAGGGCCCGCCCCCAGAGCGGACGCACGACACCCCGCAGGGAGGTGGCGATTCCGACGCGCAGGTCGGCCGCGAAAGGCATGAGCCAGGCCGCCAGCAGCGTGAACGTCGCGAGCCCCCACACGATGGCCGCCCCCGTCGGATCGCTCAACCAATAGTCCTCGTGCGAGGGACTGGCCGAGCTGGCAGCATCGAAGGGCCAGCTCCACAGGATCACGCCCTGGTGGGAATAGGAGACGAGGACCCAGACCAGGTAGGGAATGAGCCCACCAATGACGAGCGCAAGGGAGCTGGTCAGCACGGATCGCACGAGCAGGATCGGGGACATGGCGATGACGGCCGCCCCGTCGCTAGATTTGGGCCCGCGCAGGATACGGCGCCGCTCGACCCACCTGGTCATGGCGCCGACGAGGCCGAAGGCGGTCAGCGCGATGCCGACGATCATCGAGCCGGTGACGCCAAGCATGAACGGGAGGGCCGCGAGCGCGGCGAGCAGGGCGGCGCCGGAGAACCACGCCCCCTTGCTCCACGACGAGGCCGTGGTCCCCTGCCCCGAGGGGAAGGAGCCCGGCTCGCCAGCACCGGGCGCCCACGCGGGGCCGGTGGCCAGGGGCACCGCGGGCATCTGGCGACCGCCGCCGGGAGCATACCCGCCGCGGGGGTCACGGTATCCCCCTTGAGGGCCGGGATAGCGCCCTTGGGGAGCGAGATAGCCGCCCTGGGGGGCAGGGGGCGAGGGGCGGTCATACGGGGGAATGACCTCGGTCGGGTCCGCGTCATCGACCGCCTGCCAGGTGTCGGTCGCGTCGTCGTGCCAAGCGACCTCGCCCGGGTCGTCGTCCCACTCCTCCTCGTCCCACGCGACGGAGGCCGTATCGACCTGTTCGGTGTGGTCGTTGGCGGCGGTGAATTCCGAGGCATCGCGGCGCGGATGCTCGGGGTATGTGACAGCTCGGGCGCCGGTGGCCCCGGGGCGCACGCCGGCCTCGTCCCACTGGGGAGGGGCGGCGATTTCTTGCGGGTCAGAGTTGATGGACTGGGTGCGCACGCCCGTGTCAAGGAGCTGAGCCCAGTTGACGGTCACGTAGTCGAGTTCGCCGGGAGCCCAGCCGACGGCGCTCATGAGATCGGCGACGATCAGGGAGGGCGAGGGGCGATCGTCGGGGTCGGGGGCCAGTCCCCCCGCGAGCGTGTCGGCGACCATCGGGTGCAGCCCGGCCAGGTCGGGATCACCCTCGATGACGCGCAGCATGGTGGCGGTCACGTCCCCCTTGCCGAAGGGCGGGCGTCCGGTCGCGCACGACAGGAGCGTCGCACACCAGGCCCACCAGTCGGATTCCTTGGTGGCGTGGCCACCCTGAAGGAGCTCGGGCGCGGTGTATCCGGCCGTGCCGGAGACGAGGCCGGTGCGCGTCAGGTGCTGGTCCTCCACGGCCATCGCGATGCCGAAGTCGATAAGGACGGGCCCGCGCGGAGAACAGATGATGTTGGAGGGCTTGATGTCGCGGTGGATGATGTCGGCGTGATGAACGGCCGCGATCGTCGAGGCCAGGTGGTAGGACATGGCGGCGACACCGCGCAGCGGGATCGGGCCAGACGCGAGGATCTCCGCGAGGGTGGGCCCATCCACGTATTCGGAGACGACGAAGGGCTGGCTCGCCTCCGTCTCCGCGTCGACGATGTGGGCAACGAAGGGGGAACGCACCGAGTTCACGGTGCGGGTCTCTCGCTCGAGGCGGGCGCGCGATTCCTCGGAGGCCGCCATCGCGGGGTGCATGGCTTTGAGGGCGACGCGCGTGCCGCCCCCGTCTTCGGCGAGCCACACCGTGCCCGCGCCGCCCGTTCCGAGCCGGCGGATGAGCCTGTAGCCGCCCAGTTCCTCGCCTTCTTCCACGCCACCAGAGTAGCGGCACCCTCCCTCAGCTGTGTACACCCGCGCGGGTAGCCCCGGCCTCGTGAAGGAAAACGAGGCGAGCGCCACACCCACTCGTCCCCCTCCCGATCCACGATCCGACACGGACTGTACATGCACGGTCGACCGTGGTAGTTTCGGCTCTAGTCGCGCGCGCGGAACGATCCGCGTTCGCACTCCGTGGGCGAAGACGCTCCACGGTCGCCCCACAACGGATCGTCCGGCACGTACCTGCCGGTGGGAAGGAATTGAACATGGCAACCGTTACCTTCGATCACGCGACTCGCGTCTACCCGGGCGCCGACAAGCCCGCCGTCGACCAGCTGTGCCTCGACATCGCCGACGGCGAGTTCCTCGTCCTGGTCGGCCCCTCCGGCTGCGGCAAGTCCACCTCCCTGCGCATGCTCGCGGGCCTGGAAGACGTCAACGGTGGTCGCATCCTCATCGGCGATAAGGACGTCACCGACGTTCCCCCGAAGAACCGCGACATCGCGATGGTCTTCCAGAACTACGCCCTCTACCCGCACATGTCGGTGCGCGAGAACATGGGCTTCGCCCTGAAGATCGCGGGCGTGTCGAAGGAGAAGATCAACCAGCGCGTCGAAGAGGCGGCCAGGATCCTCGACCTGGAGCCCTACCTGGACCGCAAGCCCAAGGCTCTGTCCGGCGGTCAGCGTCAGCGCGTCGCCATGGGCCGCGCGATCGTCCGTAAGCCCCAGGTCTTCCTCATGGACGAGCCGCTGTCCAACCTGGACGCCAAGCTGCGCGTCCAGACCCGCACCCAGATCGCATCCCTGCAGCGCGAGCTCGGCGTCACGACCGTCTACGTCACGCACGACCAGACCGAGGCCCTGACGATGGGCGACCGCATCGCGGTCCTCGCCGGCGGCCTCCTCCAGCAGGTCGGAACCCCGCAGGAGATGTACGAGCGTCCCGCCAACGAGTTCGTCGCCGGCTTCATCGGCTCCCCCGCCATGAACCTGGGCACCTTCACGGTGGACGGTGAGTGGGCGAAGATCGGCCCGGCCCGCGTGCGCCTGTCGGCCGCCACCCGCGACGCGCTGGTCCCCGAGGACGGCGGAAAGATCAAGATCGGCTTCCGCCCGGAGGGCCTGGACGTCGTTGACGAGTCCGTCGAAGACACCATCCCCGTCGAGGTCGACTTCGTCGAAGAGCTCGGCTCGGACGCCTACGTGTACGGCCACCTGGTCGGCGACGAGAAGGGCGAGGGCCTGGGCTCCGGCGCCGAAGGCACCTCCAAGCAGCTGATCGTGCGTGTCCCCCCGCGCACCGCCCCCGGCCGCGGCGGCGTCCTGTACGTGCGCATCCGCGAGGGCCAGCAGCACAACTTCTCGGCCTCCACGGGCGTTCGCCTGCCCGAGTGACGCTCGCCTAGCGCTCACCCCCTAGCAGCCCCAGCCTCGTTCGTTCATCTCCCGAACGAGGCTGGGGCTCGTTCGTGGGCACGCCGACGCATGCACGTGTTGTACACCGCGAAGCGCACCTGACCTACTGTCGGGCTATACGAGAGCCGCGAGAGATGAGAGAATGAGGGCATGGCTTTGGACATTAGGGCTGCCGCGGCCGAGCCCGCGCTCCTCGACCTCCCTTGGGACATTCCTCTGGAGGAGTGGCCGTCGTCTCTTCTCGCTGCCCTGCCGCGCGGCATTTCCCGCCACGTCGTGCGCTTCGTGAACCTGTCGGGACGCGTCCTGGCGGTCAAGGAGATCGGCGAGACGGTGGCCCACCACGAGTACGACATGCTGCGCGACCTCTCGCGCCTGGACGCACCCTCGGTCGACCCGGTTGCGGTCATCACGGGCCGCGTCGGAGTGGACGGCGAAGAGCTCAACGCGGTGCTCATCACCGAGCACCTGCAGTTCTCCCTCCCCTACCGCGCGCTCTTTTCCCTCTCGATGCGCGAGGACACGGCGAGTCGCCTCATCGACGCGCTCGCGCTGCTGCTCGTGCGCCTGCACCTCATCGGCTTCTATTGGGGCGACGTCTCCCTGTCGAACACGCTGTTTCGGCGCGACGCCGGCGAGTTCGCCGCCTACCTCGTGGACGCCGAAACAGGAGAGCTGCACCCCGATCTGACCCCCGGCCAGCGCGAATACGACGTGGACTTGGCGCGCACGAACATTATCGGCGAGCTCATGGACCTCCAGGCCGGCGGCTACTTCCCGCTGGAATCCGACCCCATCGACGTGGGCGACCGCATCCGCACCCAGTATGACCTCCTATGGAACGAGGTCACCGCGGAGGAGTCCCTGCCCAACCAGCAGCGCCAATACCTCGTCAGTGAGCGCATCCGGCGCCTCAACGAGCTCGGCTTCGACGTCGCCGAGCTGCGCATGGCCTCGGACGACACCGGCGAGCACCTCGTCATTCAGCCGAAGGTGGTCGACGCGGGACACCACAACCGCAAGTTCATGCGCCTGACGGGCATGGATGTCGGCGAGCATCAGGCCCGCCGCCTCCTCGGCGACATCGACGCGTGGCGCGCCACCCACGACATGCAGGACGTTCCCCTGGAGGAGGCCGCCCACGACTGGCTCACCGACGTCTTCGCCCCCATCGTCCGCGCGATTCCCCGCGAGCTGGCGGGCAAGCTGGAGCCCGCGCAGCTGTACCACGAGTACCTCGAGCACCGCTGGTACATGGCCCAGCAGGCCGGCCACGACATCCCGCGCGAGGAGGCCCTCGCCTCCTACATCACCAACATCCTGCAGTCGAAGCGCGACGAGGCCGTCCTGCTCGAACCCGCTTCGGAGCGTTCCTCCACGTTCAGCGCGGCATCGCACCCCGACCTATGGTGAAGGGGTACCGATACTCGCCCCTCGCACGCTAGGAGCCATCATGTCTGATTTCCCCCGTATTTACGCCCACCGCGGCGCGTCCTCGCTGGCGCCGGAGAACACGATCGCCGCGTTTTCCAAGGCCATGGAGGTCGGCGCGCGCTGGTTCGAGTTCGACGTGGACATCATCGGCGACGGCTCCCTGATCGTCATCCACGACGACACCCTGGATCGCACGACGACGGGTTCGGGTTCCTACTATCAGCTGGGTTTCTCCGATATTCGTCGCCTGGACGCGGGCCGCTGGTTCTCGGACACGTACCGCTTCGAGCGTATTCCCGAGGCCGCGGACGTGCTCGCCTTCGCGCACGCTCAGCAGATGGGCGCGAACCTGGAGATCAAGCCGTGCGCGGGCGGCGACCGCCTGCGCGAACGCCTCATCGAGGCCCTGGCCGTCACGCTCGCCGGGGACAAGGTCCCCTCGCGCCTCCTCGTGTCCTCCTTCGACCACGACCTGCTGCGCGCCTTCCACGAGGCCTGCCCGTCGGTTGCGCTCGGCTGGCTCATCGAGCGCGCGTCCGAGGAGTGGCGTGAGGGCGCTGCCGCCCTCGGCGCCGCAGCGATCCACCCTGGCGTTGAGGGTCTCACCGAGTCCGATGTGCGCGCCATGCGCGACGCCGGCTTCGAGGTCAACGTGTGGACCGTCAACGACGTGGAGCAGGCCCGCGAGCTGGCCTCGTGGGGCGTCACGGGCATCTTCACGGATCGCCCGCAGGATTTCCCTGCCGAGGCCCTGGCGCGCTAAGGGCGGCAGGGCGCGGCCGCGCTCGCCCACCGGAAACGAAACGACGGCCGGGGACGCGTGAGCGTCCCCGGCCGTTTCCCGTCGTGGGGCGTTGGCTCGTTACGCCTCGCCCGCGCGGCGCGCGAAACGCTTGGACACGTGCTTGGCCAGCGAGAGCTCCGCGATGGAGTCGACCACCATGAGGCCGCCGACGATGCCCGCGACACGCATCCAGCCCGAGCGCGGAGGGGTCGCGCGCACGGCGGCGACGAGCATGCCGACACCGACGATGGCCTCGGCGGCGACGGCCGCGTGGATGATCCAGGGGCGTTCGACGGCGACGGACTCGTAGGAGTTCCACAGGGGCTTGACCACCGACTGTGGCTGCCCCATCATGATGTCGACGCTGCGGCCAATCGCGTTGGAGATGCCGCGCGCGAGGTGCACGGTGACGCCCTCGACGTCCTCAATATCCGTGGTCCCCAGGAGGAAGCCGGCGACGGAGCCGGGCAGCCCGAGTGCGCGCACGACCTTCCACACGGATTCTTCGCCCGTGGTCGCGACGGAGGCCCACAGGGCGTCCGCGTCGGCGCCGGGCACGGCCTGGGCGATGGCCTGCAGGTCGAGGCGGTCGCCGACCAGGTCGATGACCTCGCCGGGCAGGTTCAGCGCCTTGTCGTGGCCGCCGGGGACGATCGCGGCGTCCATGCCCCAGTTGTGGGACACGATGTGCTCCAGGTGGTCGTCGGTCACCAGGAACACCTGGAACTCGTCGTCCGTGACGGATAGGGTGACGAGGGGCAGGTCGCCGAAGTTCCAGCCTTCCTTCTCGGCGGGCAGCTCCGCGAGGAGCGCGCGGTGGTCGTCGGCGAGCTCCAGGTCGCCCAGGTCCACGCCCTCCAGGGCCGCCAGGAGCGGCACCGACGAGGCAGGGGTGCGTCCGATCTCGACGATGCGGGTCGGAGTCGGCTCCGCGGTCGCCGAGGCCTCCTCATCAGAGGGCCACACGGTGCCCAGCGGCGAGTCGCCCTCGGGCAGGTGGTCGGCCGTCGCGTTACCGATGCGTACCTCGGCATCGAACAGAATAGCGAGCTCGTCGGCCAGCTCGGCGGGGGTGGGACCCGGGACGACCTCAGTGGAGCTCGCGGGGACGGTAGCAACGCGGTCGTCTGCGACCGCGACGTTGAGGCCGAGCAGCTGCGGCGTAGAGGGGAACCATTCGAGCTGGGCGAGGATCGCACGCTCCTTCAGCTCCCCGGCAACCACGCTGGGATCCAGCTCGTGGCCGATAATCATGCCTTCACTGCGGGTCCATTCCTGGGCCATGTCACTACCTTCCTGTCCGTGGTGACGTCGTCTCACCACTCTATGATTCCATTGTGTCGCGTGGGTCGCTTTTTCGCTCGCCCGAGCGGTCAGCGATGAGACTTTTGTTGCTCCGTGCCGCCCCATTCGACGACCGTGAAGCCGCTGCGCGTCGGTGACGGCGCGAGGGTCTGCGGTTGGACGACGGTGTTCGCATCGGCCTCGCGAATCGTCATGAACACCCTGATGAACGTGTCCGGCGTGACCGTTGCCCCGGCCTCGTCCGTGAAGCTGTAGGAGGCGTGCTGCGTATACGCGCTCGCGTCGAAGGAGACGAACGTGTAGTCGTAGGCGCGGATGCGCGGCGCCCAGTACGTGATGAAATCAGCGGATTCCCGGTCGCTAAGGCCGAGCAGCGCCAGCTTCTCTTCCAGGAAGGGCACCGCATCCTCGCGCGCGACCACGAATCCCTGCTGCGGCGATTCCTGCTTCACCGGCCCATCCCAGAACAAGTACGGGTAGGTGCGCCCGCTCGCGTCGGTCAGCGTCCCATCGGGTGAAGCCATCACCGTCCACGAGGCCTGGGTCCCCCGCTCGGTCGCGCGTTGGCCGTCCGGGGCCGGGTACACGGTGTCGAGACTGCCCTCCAGATCGAGCGTCACCGTCAGTTGCTGCTCCTCCTGCGGATACAGATACAGGACCGGTTTCTCCGACACTCCACGCTCCCTCTCGTACACCAGGAGGAAAGCAGTGGCGAAAGCAAGAACAGCAACGACAATGCAGCTGAGGATGATGAGGGCTTTTTTCATGAGGTTTCCGTCTCTCTCAGGATGCCCCTCGTTGGGCGATCAACGCTGCGGACCATTGCGCAGGTACTCCATGATACGGCCCGCAATCCCTTCGTTTCAAGGGCGCACAGCCCGCTGCGCAACGATGTCCACGCCAGCAGTGCCTCTGGTGTCTGGACAGACAACAACCTGGTTGAGACCCGCAACATAGCCTGCTATCCTGACCGGTTATGCGGCTACTCGGATACAAGGGGGCCGCATCCCTCTCCTGAAAGCAGCTATCATGCCTCTCCTCAGCATCGCAGCCATCGCCGTCGCTGCATTTGTCTTGATCGTCCTGTTCCTGTGGGCAAGCTTCGTGTCCGCTTCCCCGGGCGAAGTCAAGGTCATTTCCGGCCCGCGCGGCCAGCGCGTCCTCCACGGCAAGACGGGGTGGAAGATTCCCCTCCTCGAGCGCGTGGACACCATGACCGCCTCGATGATCTCCGTCGACGCTCAGACCACGGACTTCGTTCCCACCAACGACTACATCAACGTGCGCGTCGACGCGGCCGTCAAGGTCCGCATCGCGACCGAT
>QWCZ01001932.1_pt1 | contig 12435 bp, 9 predicted proteins | sample 1972651 | NCBI WGS metagenome assembly QWCZ01 (sample SAMN09866695, study PRJNA288562) | Human oral metagenome isolate pre1_saliva, whole genome shotgun sequencing... | isolation source: mouth | host: Homo sapiens | place: USA: California
GCGAATATTACCTTTCTGAAGCGCAAGCTCGTGCAATTTTAGAATTACGCTTACACCGTTTAACAGGTTTAGAGCACGAAAAAATTGTTGATGAATACAAAGAATTACTCACTGAAATTGCGGAATTATTACACATCTTAAATAGTGCAGATCGCTTAATGGAAGTGATCCGTGAAGAGCTAGAAGCTGTAAAAGCAGGTTTTGGGGATGAACGTCGTACAGAAATTACGGCAGCTTCAGGCGATATCAATCTTGAAGATTTAATTGCCCAAGAAGATGTAGTGGTAACTCTTTCTCACGCAGGTTATGTGAAATATCAACCACTTTCAGACTACGAGGCACAGCGTCGTGGTGGCAAAGGTAAATCAGCAACGAAGATGAAAGAGGATGACTTCATCGAGAAATTATTGGTGGCGAATACTCATGATACCATCCTTTGCTTCTCAAGCCGTGGTCGCTTATATCAATTGAAAGTGTATCAATTACCGCAAGCAAGCCGTGGGGCACGTGGTACGCCAATCGTGAATATTTTACCGCTTGTAAAAGAAGAAAATGAACGTATTACCGCAATTTTACCAATTCCAAACGGTGAGTTCTCGGCAGATAAATTTGTCTTTATGGCAACCGCAAGTGGCGTAGTGAAAAAAGTTGCATTAGACGCATTTAGCAATGTGCGTGCGAACGGCCTTATTGCACTCACACTCCGCGAAGGTGATGAGCTTATTGGTGTTGATATTACTAACGGAGAAAGCGAAATTATGTTGTTCTCTGCACAAGGTCGCGTGGTTCGTTTCGAAGAAAAAGCCGTGCGCGCAATGGGACGAACCGCAACAGGGGTGCGCGGTATTAAACTGGCAACCACAGAAATCAGCGATGAAGTGGAAGAAGCGGAAATCGTTGATATTGAAAGCGAAGAGAGTGATGAAAGCATCAATCTCAACACCGATAAGGTTGTTTCACTTGTCATTCCACATACTGAAGGCAACATCTTAACCGTCACACAAAATGGTTATGGTAAACGTACCGTACTTGCAGAATACCCTGTAAAATCTCGAGCAACCAAAGGTGTGGTTTCTATCAAAGTGAATGAACGTAACGGTAAAGTGGTTGCAGCAGTTCAAGTGGAAGAAACTGACCAAATTATGTTGATTACCGATGCGGGTACATTAGTGCGTACTCGTGTTTCAGAAGTAAGCCTTGTTGGTCGTAACACCCAAGGGGTTCGTATTATTCGCACCTCAGAAGACGAGCAAGTGGTAAGTCTTGAGCGCATTTGTGATGCGGATGACGAAGAAATAGATGAAACTACATCGGAAGAGTAAACTATCTATTTTTATTCGTTGAATAAAATAGCCCGTAAAGGGCTATTTTTTAGCCAATGCTAGCAATCGTTTGCGTAACCGTTTGCCTAAAAGGTTGCAAATCCGTATAATCCGCCTCAGTTTTTTTACTTTGAGGCTTATATGCAAACTTTACGTTATCCTGTTGATTCAAAACCTCCTTTCGGATTAACTCTTCTCTTAGCTCTTCAACATCTTCTTGCTGCACTTGGCGGCATCATCGCAGTTCCTCTTGTTATTGGCAACGTGTTAAAACTTCCAACGCCAGACACTATTGTACTTGTGAATGCTGCTCTGTTAGTTTCAGGCATTGTCACCATTATTCAATGCCGTGGGATTGGCCCTATCGGTTTGCGTTTGCCAAGCGTAATGGGCACCAGTTTTACGTTCGTCGCGGCGGCATTGGCAATTGGTTTTAGTGAGCACGGTGTAGCGGGCATTTTAGGAGCTTCATTAGTGGGCTCATTTGTGATGATCATTGGTAGCTTCTTTATGCCTTATGTGCGTAAATTATTTCCACCAGTAGTAACTGGCGTGGTGGTGGTGATGATTGGTTTAAGCCTCATTCCTGTGGCGGTAGACTGGTTTGCAGGTGGTCAAAAAGGCGATGTTAATTATGCCGATCCCGCTAATCTTGCGATGGCAACTTTTGTGCTTGTGCTCGTGGTTATTTTGGTGCAATGGGGTAAAGGAATTTTCTCGGCTGCGGCTATCGTTATTGGGATGATGGTAGGTTATGTGGTGGCATTAATTTTAGGTTGGATCAACTTTGAAGCGGTCAAAAATGCAGAAATTGTTGCAATTCCTCAACCTCTGCACTTTGGTTTAGCGTTCCCAATTTCGGGGATTATTGGGATGTCGATTGCTTATTTAGTTACCATTGTGGAATCAAGTGGTAACTTCTTAGCATTGGGTAATGCCACTCAAACAGAGATTACAGGCAAGCATTTACGCGGTGGTGTATTGTGTGATGGGGTAGGCTCAGCCTTTGCAGCAATTATGTCTACCACGCCATTTTCATCATTCGCTCAAAATATTGGCGTGATTTCATTAACGGGTGTAGCAAGCCGCCACGTCGTGACAGTAATGGGTGTATTGCTCATTTTCGCAGGTATTTTCCCCTGGTTTGGAGCGTTAATCGTTTCTATACCAAGTCCTGTATTAGGGGGCGCTGGCTTGATGATGTTTGCAATGATTATCGCCGCTGGTATTCAAATGCTCGATAAAGTAGAGCGCTCAAAACGCAATGGCTTAATTATTGCGATTTCCATCGGCTGTGGTTTAGCGGTCACCACTCGTCCAGAATTGCTTGATAAATTGCCAAGTTTCTTTAAAGAAATCTTTGGTTCAGGCATTACCGTAGGTTCAGTGTTAGCTCTTGTGCTTAACCTGATTTTGCCTAAAGATAAAGAGTAAAATTATCAAAGCAATTGGAAAAATAGACTTGAAATCGGTTGGTTGAAACCTTATCTTAACGCCAACCGAACACCACTGATTTCTCGGTGGTGTTTTTCTTTTATTTAAATAATGTAAACAAGGAATTAATTATGACTTTACAAGTTACCGATGCAACATTTGAACAAGAAGTACTAAAATCAGATGTACCAGTATTATTAGATTTCTGGGCACCTTGGTGTGGTCCTTGCCGTATGGTGGCTCCAATTTTAGATGAGTTAGCAGAAGAGTTTGCAGGTCGTGCGAAAATTGCCAAAGTGAACGTAGATGAAAATCAACAAGTGCCAGCCCAATTCGGTATTCGTTCAATCCCAACATTAATTCTTTTTAAAGATGGTCAAGTAGTTGCAACACAAGTAGGTGCATTACCAAAATCTCAATTAGCAGCTTTTGTTGAACAAGCGTTATAATTTCAGTAAAGATTAAATAAAAATAGCTAGGATTTATTTCCTAGCTATTTTTTATGCAATTTGCAAACTAGAAACGAATTTCAACCGCTCCTGCAAAATTGCGACCTGGGGCATAGAAGCGTTCTAAGCCTTTGCGTTGTGGGTCAACGGCATCGGTTGTGCTAATATAATTGATACCACGTAAAGTATCCCAAGTATGATATTTACGATTCAATAAATTATATACACCTGCACGTAAAATTATATTTTTATTGACTTTATAGAATCCATAAACATCAAATAAAGTCGCCGAACCATTCAAATAAGGGTATGTTTGAACACGTTTACGCCACAGAATTTGTGCGTCTTTCGCTTTTTTTGCACCTAAATAAGTTGCTCTTACATTTAAGCCCCAGCGTTCTTCAGGATCTTCATAACCAAAACCTACAATAACTTTTAATGGTTGAATAGACAGTAAACTGTTCTCGCTTCCTTTTAATCGAGCTTTAGAATAACCTAAATTAGCAAGGAGCTTCCATCCTTCAGGAATAACTGAGAATACTTGATCTAAATTCATTTTGCTATTTAGTTCAATACCAGAAATACTTGCTCTATCAATATTTACCATTTGTTGACCTAGTTGGTATTCAAATGGCTGTGCTCCATAATAAGCAGAATATTCATTGTAATCTGTATTTGCAACCAAATCCTCTGTTTCCTGTTCAATTAAGAAATCTTTATAGCGACTATGGTAGATGTTCATACCAAACAAGCCTACTCGATGTTCAGCTTGAATATTAATTGATTGGTTAAGTGCTTGTTCTGCTTTTAAATTAGGATTTGGATACCAGTTACCTAATTTATTAGTGAAAGAGAAATACATTTCTGATGCCGTTGGTACTCGATATCCAGTAGAAACATTATAGCCGACTTTCCAAGTATCGTTTAACTGAGCATCTAGTCCTAATGAACCACTTAAGCTTTGGAATGTATTAGATGCTGGTGTTGCAGTACATGCTTGACAAGGCGATTTTATATGTTGTGGCGTGAGTTCTTCCCAATCATATCTCACTCCTAACTGACTAGAAAACATATCATTCCATACAACTTTATCTTGTAATTGGCTATAAAATGCTCTAGTTATTACTGGATGCTGAATTGAACCATTTTCTTTTAACGTTTTACCACCTTGATAAAGCTCTTTGTCGTTTCGGTTATCAAAATCTTTCTGAGAGATACCTGAACGAAGTGTAAAAATATGTGTACCCCATTTGGTTTCCCAAGATGCAGAATCTAAACGAATAGAAGCTCGTTTTACTTTAGTTAACATATGAGTATCTTGAAGCTCATCTGCACGCTTAATATAGATAAGTCTTTCATTCGCATCTCTATTATAAAGACCTTTATAATTTTTAGAGCTAATATCTGTTTCTTGCCAATCTAGATCTGCACGTAAATAACCTAAATATTTATTATTTTCTGGAAAATACTCATACGCAAAATTGGCGGTATAGCGTGAATTGATATCATTAACTAAACGCCAACTACTTTCTGAATAACTATACGACTTTTCATCTACTTCATTGTTAAGTTTCTGACCATTAAAAGAAGCGCTGACTTTATGGGATGGTGTAATAAAATATCCTACTTTTGCTAAATAACTGTGATTTTTATGATAGGCTGGATCTGGTATTCCTCTTGCACTTCCTGTAATATCGTCTCCACTACCATTACTTTTCATTTCATGCCCATTACGGTAAGAATAAAGCAAGGCAATATCTACTTTGTCATTTCTATAACCCGTTCCAACAGTGTGAGTCCATTCGCGGTTTTTACTTGCGTAGCCATTTTTGAGTAACACGCCCCAATTATTTCCTGGCAAGATAATGTCATCTACACCTAGTGTACGATAGTTTATCGATCCACCTAACGCCCCACTTCCTGAATTAAAGGAGTCTGAACCTCGCATAATATCGATCCCCTGCACTAATTCAGGATCGATCCCTAAACGAGAGCTATTGAAGTTGCCATAACGGGCGTAAAGAGAGTTCTCTTCAGAATCAGGTAGGTTTACACCATCTACACTAATACCAACCCTATTTCCCTCAACGCCTCTCATAGCAAAACCTTTCTTACGACGACCATTATCGCTAATACCGACATCTGTTGTATAACGCACTAAATCATAATTGTCCGCAATCAATTCTTCCTGAATTGCTTTACGTGTTTTTTTAATTTGGTTTGCTTTGATTTGAGTACCATCAACGCGGATGGTACCTAAAGTAGTTTCTTCTTGAGCATAACTGTTTAATGCCATAGCAACACAAACAGCTCCCAATGATAGAACAAATTGACGAGCCATATTTTCACCTAAAATATAAAAAAGATACAAATTCAGTTTACGAAAATTTAATAAGTTTTACAAGAGTATTGAAAATCATTTTTGTTTAGTTTAATCTAATCTATTCAAAGTTTTCTTCTACTCTAATCACATAATATAGGTCACTATTATGAATAAATTTAAATTTACTTTACTTACTGTATCTTGTGCTGCTTTTTTAACCGCTTGCTCATCAAGCTCTAAAGGAGGTACAGATAATTCTGATCAAATTCGTAAAACAGAATCCACACTAACTCAAAAAATTGCGGATCTTACTCAGCAAGTAAAAACAGCTCAACAACAAGCTCAAAATAATCAATCAAATTACAATACAGCTAAGTCTGAAGCAGATAAAGCTCAAGCTACTGTAACTCAGCTCACTGCTGAAGTTGCCAAACTTACTAAAGAATTAGCTGAATTAAATCAAAAACAAGCTGAACTAGCAGCTGAACAAACTAATTCCCAACTAGCTAACGCAAAACAAAACCTTGAGAATCAAGACGCGTTAAAAAAACTAGAAGAAAAAGCACAAAAAGCAGCTGAAGATCTGGCTAACGCAAAACAAAATTTAGAGAAAGCTCAAAAAGATGCTGAAGTAGCAAACAAATCTGTTGAAGAACTCAATGCAAAAGTAGCTGAACAAGCGAAAAAACGTCAAGAAGCCGAAGAATATGCTAAACAGCTAGAAAATCTTCGTGCAGATGAAAAATCAAGAATTCCACTTAGCGATAAAGTATTCGGAGGAATTTCTGGCGTGATGACTGATGCTGTATCTGGTGGTGTCATTAACTTAAAAGATGGTAAAGCAACTGTTGAGCGTACCCAAGCTCGAGATATTCGTGATATTGCAATTGTTGATAGCTATGGTATTAGAGATCAAGTACTTTCTTTAGCTGATTCAGAATATAATGACTATATCGGACAGGTTGAATATAGTTCAAATATTGCTAATACAGGTGATTTCAAATCAACTACTTTTGGTATCTATGCAACAGATCCATACAACCCAACTGAAAAAATGATTTATGCTCAAGGTAAACCAACCGATGTATCTCAAATTCCTACTTCAGGTACAATTCAATACACGGGCGGAGCTGCATATGTTAAAGATGGTGTTTCATATGCTAGAACATCAAAAATGAATGCGACGGCTGATTTCGATAAAAAAGTAATTGATATTACAATTAATGAAAAAGTAAATACTTATTACAATACAGTTCAAGTGCCAAAAATGAACTTCGGTGGCAAAATTACTGGTAACAGTTTTGCTGGTGAAGTAAATGGCATTAAAACTCAAGGTGGTTTCTTCGGTGAAAATGCTAAGGAACTTTCTGGTTTATTTACTAATGAAGCTGATAAATCACGCGGTGTATTTGGTGCAATCAAACAAGAAGCAGCTCAATAAGCGGTAGGATTTTATTGGAAAATGACAAATCTCACAGAAAAGATCACCGCTTATATTGCGGAAAATTCACAGGCGATCACACTGGATATGGCGGCCCATTTTGGGCTGCCTGAAGGTAAAATTTTAGTGGCACTGCCAGAACAATTTGTGCGTGTGTTTGAGGCAAATCGTGCCGAAGAGATTTTTGCCCAAATCGCCCAATGGGGCACGTTTACCACCATTATTGAAAAATGCGGTTCGATCTTTGAAATTAAAGATCGTTTCCCCGAAGGTATTGTAGGGCGTGGCTACTACAATCTGAATATGAAAGGCGACCAAGGTGCGTTGCACGGGCATTTGAAATTAGATGGCATTGCTCAAATTGCTTTTGTTAGCCTGCCTTTCCGTGGTAAAGAGAGCTACAACATCGCCTTTATTGCTCATAATGGCGAAACTATTTTTAAAGTATATTTAGGGCGTGATGAGCAACGCCAACTTTTCCCTGAACAAGTGGAAAAATTCAATGCCTTTCAATAGGGATTTTTATTAAGGAGAAAACAATGACTGCTCGTCAAGAAGTACTACAGAACCGCTTAGGGCCACAAATTCAAGAGTTGAAGGAACAATGCCGTACGATTATGTTGGCAACCTTAGATGAAGAAGGTAACCCAAACGTCAGTTATGCACCGTTTGTAATTCATAATGGCAAATATGTGGTGTTAATTTCAGAAATTGCACGTCACGCTCGCAATCTACAAAAAGTATCGAAAGTATCGTTGATGTTGATTGAAGATGAGAACTTAAGCCGTCAAATTTTTGCCCGCAAGCGGTTAAGTTTTGATGCAACTTCGCAAGTGATTGATAAACTTTCAGAAGAAGGTCAGGCTTGTTTAGCCGAACTTAAAGCTCGTCACGGCGATTTAATTGATGAGTTAGCACAAAATGCTGACTTTAAACTCTTTGGCTTCACACCAAGCCAAGGCCTATTCGTTAAAGGTTTCGGTCAAGCCTTCCAAGTAAGCCCTTCAGATTTAGTGGATGTGGTGCATTTAGAGATTGGTCATATTAAAGAAGAGTAGAGAAAAGAATTTACTCACTGTAAAGGCTGGATGCTATATTTTTTAGCATTCAGCCTATTATTTTTTAAATAATCAACCGCCCAATTCCCGAATAAACCGTTGCTTTGCCTTTTCGGGTAAAGCCGAGTAAAGTAAATCCGTTTTCTTGTGCCATTTTGGCTGCCATTTCGGTGGCGGCGGAAATGGCACATAGCATTTCAATGCCTGCTGCAACGCATTTTTGCACCATTTCAAAGCTGGCTCGGCTTGTTACAAAAACAAAACCGAGCGGTTCATTATTTTTAACATACCAACCAATGAGTTTATCTAATGCGACATGTCTGCCGACATCTTCTCGAATGGCAAGTAATTCACCCTCGGGGCTAAAAAATGCGGCGGCGTGGCTTGCCCCCGTTTCTTTGGAAAGTTGTTGCATTTGTTCGAGTTGCTCAAGTGAGTGGTTAAAAATAAGTGGGTTGATATTCGACAAGCGGTCAGATTTTTTAGCTAAATTGTAACTCTGTTTTACCTGTTCTAATTGTTCAACGCCACAAATGCCACAGCCAGTTCTGCCTGTCATTGAGCGGCGTTTTTCTTTTAATTCAACAAAACGACGAGTGCTAATTTCTAATTGCACTTCAATGCCATCGCATTGTTCAATAATATCGATGCCATAAATTTCTGATTTGTTAGAAATAATTCCTTCCGAAAGCGAAAAGCCAATCGCAAAATCTTCTAAATTATTTGGCGTACACATCATAACTGCGTGAGAAATGCCGTTATAAACCAGAGCAACAGCAATTTCACTAATTAGGTTATCTTCGCACGCTTGGGTTGTTATGGCTTGATCAATCAAGGTTAAACGAGTAGCATTTATTTTGTGTGAAATATTCATATATTTTTTAATATTTAACTTGTAATAAATAAGAATTATTCTCAATAATAATGCTTGGTTTTGCACCAAGTGAAGCGTTAGCAGCCCCTCGCGAGTACAAGCTTTTACGAGCTAAAGAAACTCGCCAATCCTGTACTTATTGTGCCGTAGGCTGCGGTATGTTGATGTATAGCCTCGGTGATGGAGCAATGAATTCACGTGGTAAATTGTTCCACGTGGAAGGTGACCCAGACCATCCAGTTAGCCGCGGGGCATTATGTCCTAAAGGGGCAGGGGTGCTGGATTATGTAAACAGTCCAAACCGCTTGCAATATCCAGAATATCGTGCGCCAGGTTCTGACAAGTGGGAACGCATTTCTTGGCACGACGCCATTCATAAAGTTGCGAAATTATTAAAAGAAGACCGTGATGCTAACTGGGAAGCCACCAATGCGGAAGGTACGCCCGTTAATCGTTGGACAACCACAGGTTTCTTGACGGCTTCTGCTGCAAGTAATGAAACGGCACTTTTAACCCAAAAATTTGGTCGTGCCTTTGGTATGTTGGTTTTAGATAACCAAGCGAGTACCTGACACGGACCTACGGTAGCAAGTCTTGCTCCTAGTTTCGGTCGCGGTGCGATGACCAACCATTGGGTAGATATTAAAAACGCGGACGTTGTGGTAGTAATGGGCGGTAACGCTGCAGAAGCTCACCCAGTTGGTTTCCGTTGGGCTATTGAAGCGAAAAAACAAAATGGTGCGAAGTTAATGGTGGTTGATCCACGCTTTAACCGTACGGCTTCAGTGGCTGATTTCTACTCTCCAATTCGTTCAGGTACAGACATCACCTTATTATTAGGTGTGATTAAGTATCTTTTAGATAATGATAAAATCCAACACGAATATGTAAAACATTACACCAATGCAAGCTTCTTAATTCACGAAGGCTTTGGTTTTGAAGATGGCTTATTCACGGGCTATAACCCTGAAACACGTTCTTATGATAAATCAACTTGGTCTTATCAATTAGACGAAAACGGGCAGCCAAAACGTGATATGACACTTCAAGATCCACGTTGTGTCATCAATTTATTGAAAAAACACGTGGAACGTTATACGCCTGAAATGATTGAGCGTGTTTGTGGTACAAAACAAAAAGCATTCCAAGAATTTGCAGAAACGATTGCTTCAACCGCTGATCCAAAACGTACGACGACATTCTTGTACGCATTAGGTTGGACGCAACATACGGTGGGTGCACAAAATATTCGTTCAATGGCGATGATCCAGTTGCTTTTAGGTAATATCGGTATGTCTGGCGGTGGCGTAAACGCATTGCGTGGTCACTCGAATGTACAAGGTACAACAGATATGGGCTTATTCCCATCTATGTTACCAGGCTATATTCCATTACCAATTGAAACAGATACCACTTTAGATGCCTTCTTAAAACGTATTACACCAAAAACAGCGGTAGATGGTCAGACAAACTACTGGCAAAACACTCCGAAATTTATGGTGAGTATGCTTAAAGCCTTCTATGGAGAGAATGCTACTAAAGAGAACGAGTTCGGTTATCACAATTTACCGAAACAATATAAGAAAAAAATGGATCATATGAGATTTATCGAATTGATGGATCAAGGCAAAATCAATGGTTATATCTGCCAAGGTTATAATCCATTAGCCTCTTATCCAGACAAAAATAAAATCTCAAGTGCGTTACGTAAATTAAAATTCTTAATTGTTTGTGACCCATTAGCAACTGATACGTCAGAATTCTGGCAACATCATGGTGAATATAACGATGTAAATCCTGCTGATATTCAAACTGAGGTTATTCGTTTACCAACCATCTGTTTTGCTGAAGAAGATGGCTCAATTGCAAACTCTGGCCGTTGGTTACAATGGCACTGGAAAGCAGCTGAACCTCCAAAAGAAGCAAAACCAGATGTGGATATTCTTGCAGAAATCCGTGAAGTGATGCTTGAAATGTATCACGAAGAAAAAGCTCAAGGTAAAACGCCAGTTTCGCTTGAAACTATTGAAGCCATGACTTGGAATTACAAAAATCCATTAGAACCGAAATCGGATGAACTTGCGAAAGAGAATAATGGTTACGCATTAGAAGATCTTTATGATGCAAGCGGTAAATTAATTGCGAAAAAAGGCGAATTGCTTTCAAGCTTTGCTCAACTTCGCGATGATGGCTCAACTTCATCAGCGATTTGGATCTACACTGGCCAATGGACAGAAAAAGGTAACCAAATGGCGAATCGCGATAACAGCGACCCATCTGGTTTAGGTAATACATTAGGTTGGGCATTCTCATGGCCTCTTAACCGTCGTGTACTTTATAACCGAGCCTCTGCAGACTTATCAGGTAAACCGTGGAACCCGAAACGCCAGCTTGTAAAATGGAATGGCAAAAACTGGAACTACATTGATGTGGCAGACTTCGGTACTGCACCACCAAATAGTAATGTAACGCCATTTATTATGAATAATGAAGGCGTGAGCCGTCTATTTGCATTAAATAAACTGACAGAAGGTCCGTTCCCTGAACACTATGAACCGATTGAAACACCAATTGGCACGAACCCACTTCACCCTAATGTGGTTTCAAATCCAACAGTTCGTATTTTAGAGAGCGATAAAGACCGCTTTGGTGATGCAAGTCAGTTCCCTTATGTGGGTACAACTTACCGCTTAACTGAGCACTTCCACTTCTGGACCAAACAATCTAACCTCAATATGATTGCTCAGCCAGAACCGTTTGTGGAAATTAGTGAAGAGTTGGCAAAAGAGAAAGGTATTGAAAATGGTGATGTGGTAAAAGTCACTTCTAAACGAGGTTACATTAAAACCAAAGCCGTTGTAACAAAACGTGTTCGTTCAATTGATGCTGACGGTAAACGTATTCACACTGTGGGTATTCCACTCCACGGCGGCTTTGCAACAGTAGGCAAAAAATCATTCTTGGCGAATACCTTAACGGGACGTGTGGGTGATGCAAATACGCAAACCCCTGAATATAAAACGTTCCTTGTGAACATTGAGAAAGTAACGGAGGCAGTATAATGTCAGGTGTACAAGATCAAAACATTATTAAAGTATCTGCAACTTCGTTCGTAACACCACCACCACAAACACGTGATCACGTGGTGGAAGTTGCAAAGCTCATTGATGTTTCAGCCTGTATCGGCTGTAAGGCATGTCAAGTTGGTTGCTCTGAATGGAACGACATTCGTGCTCCGCAGGAAGAGTGTGTGGGGGTTTATGATAACCCTCGCGATCTGAACGCAAAACAGTGGACGGTGATGAAATTCAACGAAGTGGAAGAAAACGACCGCTTGGAATGGCTGATCCGTAAAGATGGTTGTATGCACTGTGCTGAACCTGGCTGCTTGAAAGCGTGCCCATCACCAGGTGCGATCATTCAATATGCAAATGGTATTGTGGATTTCCAATCTGATAAATGTATCGGCTGTGGTTACTGTATTGCAGGTTGTCCGTTTAACATTCCACGTATGAATGATGAAGATAACCGTGT
>QWCZ01003111.1_pt1 | contig 12426 bp, 7 predicted proteins | sample 1972651 | NCBI WGS metagenome assembly QWCZ01 (sample SAMN09866695, study PRJNA288562) | Human oral metagenome isolate pre1_saliva, whole genome shotgun sequencing... | isolation source: mouth | host: Homo sapiens | place: USA: California
CTCAGCCAGGACATCGCCACGCTTGACGATGTCGCCCTTCGAGACGCGGGGCGTGAAGCCCTTGCCGTCCAGCTTGACCGTGTCCATACCGATGTGGATAAGGATCTGGACGCCGGAGGCGGACTTGAGGCCGTAGGCGTGGCCGGTCGGGAAGGCAACCGTCACCTTGCCGTCGCAGGGGGCGACGACGACCGCGTGAGCGGCGGGGGAGATGGCGACGCCGGGGCCGAGCGCGCCGGAGGCAAAGGCCTCATCATTGACATCCGAGAGGGCAACCAGCTCACCTGCCATGGGGGAGGTCAGCGTCAGGTCAGCCTTGGCCTCGTCGCTGAAAGACGGGGCAGGGGCAGCCGCAGCAGCCGGTGCGGTAGCCTCAGCAGCAGCATCCTCATTGGCCGGTGCAGCAGCGGCAGCCTCAGCGGCAGCGGCGGCGGGAGCGGCGGAGACGCCAGCCTTCATGGCTTCCTTCTTCTCGCGAGCCACAGCCTTCTGCTCCTTCGTGCGGTAGTCGAAGAAGACGACCATCAGGAAAGCAGTAGTGAACGCTGCCAGGATGCCCAGACCGTAGACGGCCATGGGGGTGAAGACGGGGATCGTCAGCAGCGAAGTGAACACGAAGGTGTTCGTGGTTGCGCCGCCGCCAACACCGATGACCAGGCCGCCGACGACACAGCCGGTAAGCATGAGCGGGTAGATGCGCTTGAAGCGCAGGTGAATACCGTAGAGGGAGGGTTCGGAGATACCGCCGAAGAGGCCCGCGGCCAGGGCACCGGATGCCGTCTGACGCATGTCCGTGTCGCGGTCGCGGATCGACAGGAAGAGCACGCCGGCGGTGGCACCGAAGCAGGCGAAGTTCCACGCGCCCATGGGGCCCTGAATGAAGTCGGAGCCGGTCGAGGCGATGTTGGCCAGCTGCAGGGCGTTGAGCGGCCAGTGCAGGCCGAGCGGCACCAGGAAGGGGTAGATGATCGGGATGATGATCGCGAAGACGATGGGGGCGTGGCCGTTGAGCCAGGCCAGGCCGCTGCCCAGGCCGTTACCGATCCAGATCGACAGGGGGCCGATCAGGAAGGCCGTCAGCGGCATGATGATGACGAAGGAGATGAAGGGGACGAACACCATCTGAACGTTCGAAGGAACGATCTTCTTCAGGCCCTTGTAGACCAAAGCCAGGAGCGGCACCATCAGCAGCGGCACGAACACCTGGCCGCCGTAGTCGGACAGCTGCAGGGGCAGGCTGCCAACCTGGGTGACGCACTGCTCGGTGCCCAGGGCATTCGTCGTGCAGGTCGTCTCGGCGAACGAGGCGGCGTTGCTCAGGCCCGTGAAGTTGGGGGTGAGCAGCGACAGGATGACGGCCGTGCCGACCCACGGGTCGATGTCCAGCTTCTTGGACGCGTTGTAGGCGACCATGGCGGGCAGGAAGTAGAAGACCGCGCGCCACATGGAGTTCACGTAGCCCAGCCACGCGGGAATGGTTTCCGCGCGGGTGTCGACGATGTGCAGGGCGTCGAGGACCGCCAGGAACGCCAGGATCAGGGAGGCACCGAGCAGGACGGGCAGGAGGGGACGGAACGAGTCGGACAGGTACTCGAAGAATGCGTCGACGAGAGCGTTCTTGCCGCGTGCCTTCGCGCGGGCGGCGGCCTTGACGTCGTCGTTGGAGGCTGCGGTGCCTGACTTCATCGAAGGCAGGTTGTTGATCTCGTTGAAGACCGACTGAACGGCACCGCCAATGACGATCTGGTAGCGATCACCCGACTGGGGCACGGCTCCGAGGACACCGTCGATTGCCTCGACCGTGTCCTTGTCGATGACGGAGGCGTCACGCAGCTCAAAGCGGAGGCGCGTGGCGCAGTGGGTAAAGTGAATGATGTTGTCGGGACCACCGACTGCATCGAGGATTTCCTGTGCCGTGTTGGACACGGGGGACTCCTTCCGTGAATGAGATTCGACGCTGAATGCGACTCCTGAGGTTTAGCATGTTTGAACAAATGAGGAAAGCTCCGCCGGGGTATCTCACAGTAACAATTTGGTAAATTTTCGACATCTGCTGCAACGAGGTTGCAGCAGGTGAGCAAAAAACGCTGAACGGGTGTTTCTTTTCAATGCCTTTTATTCCAGATCAAAACCCATTAGAGCCTTCTCGTAATCTTCTCATCCCCCTCTTTCTTTGACCGGACATTCTTGGTCTCAGAGATTGATGAGGAAGAGGGGCCTCATCGTGACGAGGCCACCGTCCGTGCGGTTCTATCGCTCATACGCCTCGGGCCACGCGGGGCTTGCCGAGCACCGATCATGGACGAGGCCGTGGCGCGCTCGCGGAGTAGGTGTCCAAGTGCGGGGGCTCTGGCCGCGTACCATAGGTTTGTGAACGAGTTTTCTTTGGCAATCCCGGGTGTCGATGGCACTGATGCGGCCTCCCCGTACAGCCCGGCCGATTCTGAGCGCTGGGTGCCCGAGGACCACAAGTCGTCGGCGCGCACCGAGTTCGAGCGTGATCGCGCGCGCATCCTGCATTCCTCGGCGCTGCGCCGCCTGGGTGAAAAGACGCAGGTGCTGGGTCCGATCTCGGACGATTTCGTGCGTACACGCCTGACCCACTCTCTAGAAGTTGCCCAGGTGGGCCGTGAGCTCGGCAAAGAGCTGGGGGCTGACCCGGATGTCGTGGATGCCGCGTGTCTGTCCCACGACCTCGGGCATCCGCCCTTCGGGCATAACGGCGAGCGTGCCCTGGATACTGCTGCGGCCTCGATTGGCGGTTTCGAAGGGAACGCCCAGACCCTGCGTCTCGTCACCCGATTGGAACCCAAGGTGATCGGCGCGGGAGACGTGCCCGCGGGCCTGAACCTGACGCGCGCGACGCTGGACGCGATCTGCAAGTACCCGTGGGTCAAGTCGGGTGGCCCAGACCTGGCCAAGTCGACGCGCAAGTATTCGGTCTACCCGGACGACGCGCCCGTGTTCGCATGGATGCGTCAGGGCGCGCCGGCGGGCAGGCGCTGCCTGGAGGCCCAGATCATGGACCTGTCCGACGATATCGCCTACTCGGTGCACGATATGGAGGACGCGGTCGCGACCCGCAAGCTCGACCCCGCCGACCTGTTCGACGACGCGCACTGCGCAGCCGTCATCGCCTCGACGCTGGACTGGTACGGTCCGGCGGTGGCTCGCTCGGACCTGGAGGATGCGCTCGAGCGCATCGTGTCCATGCCCGTGTGGCTGCGCTCCTTCGACGGCTCCTACGCGTCCCTCGCCCACCTCAAGGATGCGACGAGTGAGTTGATCGGTCGCTTCTGTTCGGCGACCGTCGCAGCCACGCGCGAGACCTTCGGGGATGAGCCGCTGGGCCGCTACCGTGCAGACCTGGTCGTGCCGCGGCAGGTGCGCGCCGAGATCCAAATCCTCAAGGGCATGGCCGTCCACTACGTCATGAGTCCGCGCGAGAGTGAGCCGGTGTACTACCAGCAGCGCACACTCCTGGCGGACCTGGTCGACGCCCTGTACGAGGCGGGGGCTGACTCCCTTGAGCCGGTGTTCGCCGCGCAGTGGCGGGCCGCCTCTGATGATCGCGTGCGCCTGCGTGCCGTCATCGACCAGGTCGCTTCGCTTACCGACGTCTCGGCCTCGGCCTGGCACGCGCGCTGGTGCGGGATGCTGTCCTCGCAGCTCTAAGCACAATCGGACCACGCGCGCGGGTGGGTCTCGGTAGACTGAAGCCATGGCGGGTCTGATTCGCAAGGACGATATCGAAGCGGTACGTAACGCAGTGAAGATCGATGAGATCATCGGCGAGCACGTAGCGCTGCGACCCGCGGGCATCGGCTCCCTCAAGGGCTTGTGCCCCTTCCACGACGAGCGCACCCCGTCCTTTAACGTGCGCCCCCACCTGGGCATGTTCCACTGCTTCGGGTGTGGGGAGAGCGGCGACGTCATTTCTTTCGTGCAAAAGATCGACCACCTGCCCTTCACCGAGGCCGTGGAGATGCTCGCACAAAAGGCGGGGATCACGCTCCACTACGAGGAGGGCGGCACCCGCGTGCGCACGGAGGAGCCGGGCAAGCGCCAGCGCCTCCTGGACGCCCACCGCGTCGCCGAGGAGTTCTACTGCAAGCAGTTGGGCAGCAAGGAAGCCCACAAGGGCCGCGAGTTCTTGGCCAAGCGCGGCTTCAACCAGGCGATGTGCGAGCATTTCGGGGTCGGCTACGCCCCGGCCTCGTGGGATTCGCTCACCCGACACCTGCGCTCGAAGGGCTTCACGGACCAGGAGATCCAGGTCGCGGGCCTGGGCACGACCGGCAGCCGCGGCATCTACGACCGTTTCCGCGGGCGCCTGGTGTGGCCGATCCGCGACATTACGGGCGCGACAGTCGGTTTCGGTGCCCGTCGCTTGGACGACAATGACAAGGAGTCGCCCAAGTATCTGAACACCCCCGAGACGCCGATCTATAAGAAGTCGCAGCTTCTGTACGGTCTAGATTTGGCGAAGAAGTCGATCGTGACGCAGCACAAGGTCGTCATCGTCGAAGGCTATACGGATGTTATGGCCGCGCACGTCGCGGGCGTCACGAACGCGGTGGCCACGTGTGGCACCGCCTTCGGGTCGGAGCATGTGCGCATCATCCGCCGCCTGCTGGGCGACCATGCTGACCCTGCCGCAGGCGTCGTGCTCTCCAGCGGGCGTGCCCACGGCTCCGAGGTGATCTTTACTTTCGACGGTGATAGCGCCGGGCAGAAGGCCGCATTGCGCGCATACGGGGAGGACCAGAACTTCGCGGCGCAGACCTTCGTGGCGGTGGCGCCGGGTGGCCAAGACCCGTGCGACCTGCGCCTGTCCCAGGGCGACCAGGCGATCGTCGACCTGGTGAACTCGCGCATTCCCCTTTTTGAGTTCGCGATCCGCTCGGTCCTGTCCCAGATGGACCTGCGTAGCGCCGAGGGGCGCGTGCAGGGCCTGCGTGCTTCCGCCGGCATCGTCGCGCACATCAAGGACCTGGCCCTGCGCGCCGAGTACACGCGCCAGCTCGCCGGATGGCTCGGCATGGACATGCGTACGGTCGAGCAGGCGGTCCGGGCGGCGGGCCGCGTTGAGGTGATTACCCCCGGTCCGCGCTCTGGAGAGATCGAGATGGCCGGTGCGGGTCGCCCTGCCCCCACCCCCGTGCGCCGCGGCCCCGAGGATCCGGTGACCCGCGTCGAGCGCCAGGCCCTCGAGGCGGTCTTACAGCACCCGCTCTACGTCGTCGGCTCCGGATTCGAGGAGCTGGACGGCCAATCCTTTACCGTGCCCACGCACCGCGCCGTCCACGACGCGATTCGTGCGGCCGGTGGCCTGGACGCCTTCACGCAGATGATGCGCCAGGCCGAGGCCCACTTCGGCCCCGGAGACAACGCGACCCTGGCGGCGTCACGTCACTTCGTCCAGGTCATCCTCGACGCGGCGGGCGAGTTCATCGGCCCTGCCGTCACCGAGCTGGCGGTCAACCCCCTGCCCGTCGCGGGCGAAGCCGACGTGCGCTCCTACTGCCGCGGCGTCGTCGCGGCCTTGGTTCGCATGGACCTCACCAGACAGTTAGGTGAAGCACGTGCGGCCCTGTCGCGCATGAATGAGGAGGATCCGCAGTACTCTGAGGTCTTCCGGTCGCTCATGCGTCTGGAACAACGCAGGCAAAACTACACCGAAAGGGATTAATACAACATGGCAGAAGTGGAGAGCTTCACTCTGGACCATACAGCCGTGAAGGCACCCTACGTGCGCCTCATCAACGTGGAGGCCGGCCCGAAGGGCGACCAGATCTCGAATTTCGACGTGCGCTTCGTCCAGCCCAACAGCGGCGAAATCCCGTCCTCTGGTCTGCACACGATCGAGCACCTGCTCGCCTCTCTGCTGCGTGACCGCATCGACGGCGTCATCGACTGCTCGCCGTTCGGCTGCCGCACGGGCTTCCACCTCATCATGTGGGGTACCCCCTGCGTCAAGGAGGTGACTGCCGCTATCGCCTCGTCGCTGCACGCCATCGCCGAGGAGGCGACCTGGGAGGACGTTCCGGGAACGGACGTGTACTCCTGCGGCAACTACCGCGATCACTCGCTGTTCAGCGCGCGCGAGTGGGCTCGGACGATCCTCGAGCAGGGTCTGTCCGTCGACCCCTTCGAGCGCGTCTTCATCGTTCACTGATCATCGCTAGAGAAGGACGGGACCCAGCCATGAGGTTGGGTCCCGTCTTCATGCGTGGGGGCACAGCGCGAGGGTGAGGCGAGCGTAGGCGCGCCCCGGCCTCGTCGATCAGTCGAGGCCGACCGCCTCGCGCACGCTGGCCTCCAGGGCGTTCGCCGCGCGCTGACCGCTACCGTCCAGCGGACCGTCCGCCGTCAGCACCGAGAAAAGCCCGTCGGGGCCCCGGCGTACCCACGCCGTGATCGTTGTCCCCGCGTCCGTTTCCGTCTGGGCGTGCATGACGATTGAGTGGTTGACGTACTCGCTCGTCTGGCGCATGAAATCCGACGGGTCACCCGCGGTGCGCCCGGCCAGGGGAGTGCGCGCCGGGTCCACCCACTCCAGCGCGAAGAGTTCGCCCTCCGCCTCCCAGCGCGCCCGCGCCACGTCGTACCACGGGAAGATCTCGGATGCGCTCGTCTCGTCGCCGGACGAGGCCTGGGTTCCGAAGACGTACAGGCCCGACTTTGCGGCTGCCAGCCAGCGCCCGTCCTGAAGCTTCAGACCGGGGGAGCGGCGCTCGCGGGAGGGCAGGGCGGAGGCAAGGGACTTGGGGAGAGTCGTCATGCGTTGATCGTATCCTTTCTCCGCATTGGTGCGCACAGGCCTATGCGTACGTCATTCCGAAATCAACCGACCGCAATGCGGACGGCGGGCATATTCTGGCTTCATCTTTGTGAAAAAACCACGACAGGAGGCCTCATGGCATCGACGCAGCACACCCCCACGGAACTTGAGGCTGCTGGCGACCTGGTCCTGCCCGCCGCCGATGAGCTGGCTGGCCGTTTTCCCCTGACTCCCAACGCGCACCCGGCGACGCCGGAAGAGTACGACGAGATCATGTCGACCCTGGCTTTTGGCAAGAAGTTCACGGATCACATGGCCCACATGCGCTGGACCCGCGAGGGCGGCTGGAGTGACCGCGGCGTCATCCCCTACGGCCCTCTCGAGCTGACCCCCGGCACCTCCGTCTTCCACTACTGCCAGTCCGTCTTCGAAGGCATCAAGGCCTACAAGCGCGAGGACGGCTCCGTGTGGACCTTCCGCCCCGGCTACAACGCCGCGCGCCTGAACCACTCCGCCCGCCGCCTGGCCCTGCCCGAGCTGAGCCGCGAGGACTTCGTGGCCTCCCTCGTGGATTACGTGCGCGCCGACGTGAAGTGGGTTCCCGACGTCGATGGCTCCTCCCTCTACCTGCGCCCCTTCATGTTCGCCTCCGAGGAGTTTGTGGGCGTGCACCCCGCAGGTGTTGTCGACTACTACGTCATCGGTTCTCCCTCGGGTCCCTACTTCAAGGGCGGCCTGTCGGGCGTGGCCATCTGGGTGGAGCGCGAGTATCACCGCGCCGGCCCCGGCGGCACCGGCAGCGCCAAGGCGGGCGGCAACTATGCGGCCTCCCTGCTGCCCCAGATCCAGGCCGAGGCCAAGGGCTTCTCCCAGGTCTGCTTCCTGGACACCTACGAGGGTAAGTACCTTGAGGAGCTGGGCGGCATGAACATGTTCGTCGTCATGGCAGACGGTACCATCCGTACCCCCGAACTCACCGGCGTCATCCTTGAAGGTGGTACCCGTAGCGCGATCCTGCGCATGCTGCGCGACGAGGGCGTGGATGTGCGTGAGGAGAAGATCGCCCTGTCCGAGGTTGTGGACGGCATTCGCTCGGGCGGCGTTGCCGAGGTCTTCGCCTGTGGCACGGCCGCCGTGGTCACACCGATCACGCGCCTGGCTGGCGACGACTTCGACGTGGAGATCGCGGTGGGGGACAAGACCCGCGAGATCCACAAGCACCTCACCGACATCCAGTGGGGCCGCGCCGAGGATCCCTACGGCTGGACGTATCGCCTGGCCTGAGTATTCACGCGTGAGGGAGCCACGGCCTCGTCAATGGACGAGGTCGTGGTTTCTTTTTCTGGTCACAGCGCGGCACGGATTCTTCCTGACAGTGGTGTCAGAACCTAACTAAGGCTATCCTTGGTTGTGGACGCTCGTGTGCGTCGTGTTGATAGGAGAACGATGAAACGCGTGATCGTTGTTGCCTGCTCGTGGGCAGCGGCTCTATGCCTGGCGCTCGCCTACCTGGTGATCGGCTGGGGCATCGATGATATTGCGGGAAACAATGCCTGGTCGACGTGGTGGATCGCCCTCGTAGGTGCCCTGGGATCGGGCTTCTTCGCGTGGGCCGTCAGCGCCCTCGGGGTGACCGCTATGAAGCAGCTGGAACCTAGGCTGCGCCACTCGATGATCCGACAGGTCTTTGCCCTGGGTCCGACGCAGCGCACCAGCGAGCGGGCGGGTCGCGTCGTCAACTCCGCGACCGACGGCGTCGAGCGTGTCGCCGCCTACAAGGGTATTTTCCTGGCCTCCATGATCGCGTCGCTGACGACCCCGATCCTCGTCGTCATTGTCGTCGCCCTGACCCTCGACCCTGCTTCCGGCGGATTCCTCGCTATCGCGATCCCGCTCGTGCCGATCTGCGTCCTGGGTTTCCGCAAGGCATTCAAGCCGGTGTCCTCACGCTATCGTCACGCCTCGCGTCAACTGGCCGCCAAGGAACTCGACGCGATCCAGGGCCTGGGCGACCTGGCCCTCATGAACGCGGGCAAGGTCATGGGGAAGCGCCTGGCTGATGCCGCCGAAGAGGTGCGCTCGAAGGTCATGAGCTACCTGGCTGGCAATCAGCTGATCCTCCTCGTCATCGATTCCGTCTTCTCCCTGGGCATGATCACCGGTGCGATCACGCTGGCCCTCATCCGCTACACGCAGGGGACGCTGAGCGTCGGCGGTGCCATCTCCCTCGTGCTGCTCTCCTCGATCATGCTTGATCCGCTGGACCGCATCGGTCAGTTCTTCTACATCGGCATGGGCGGCATCGCTGCCAACAAAGAAATCAAGAAGTTTAACGCTCAGGTTCCTGCCGTCATGGACGCTGAGGGGGTCAAGGCCCCCGCGAAGCCGGCCAAGCCCGGCGAGATCCGCCTGGAAGACGTGTCCTTCGCGTACACGCAGGGTACCCCGGTCCTGCAGGGGGCCAGCCTGACGGTCTCCCCCGGAGAGCACGTCGCCCTGGCTGGTCCCTCGGGTGCGGGCAAGTCCACCGTCTCCGCCCTGCTCCAGGGGTACCTGCGCCCCAGGAGTGGTCATGTGAGCCTCAACGGAGTGGACCTGGTAGATGCGCCCCTGTCGTGGGTGCGCGCTCAGAGCGCCGTCGTCGAGCAAAGCACCTACCTGTTCTCCGGCACGCTGCGAGAGAATCTCCTTCTCGCGGCTCCCACGGCGACCGACGCTCAGCTCGTCGAGGCCCTGCGTGCCGCGCACCTCGGCGACTTCTACGAGGCCCTGCCTGGTGGCCTGGACGCCCGCGTGGGCGCCCGAGGCCTGGCCGTGTCGGGTGGCGAAGCCCAGCGCATCGCTATTGCCCGCGCCTTCCTGAAGAATGCGTCGATCATGATCCTGGACGAACCCACCGCCCACGTGGACCTGGCATCCGAGCACGAAATCCTGGCATCCCTCGACACCGTGTGCGCCGGGCGCACCACCCTGACGATCTCTCACCGAGACGCCACCATCAAGGGCGCTGACCGCGTCGCGACGCTCCAGGAAGGAACGATCCGATGACCCGCAGGCAACTCTCTCTTCGGCTCCTGTCGATCACTCGCCGCGTCCTGCCGCCGTTGGCCGCCTCCATTGTGGCGCGCGTCGTCTTCCTCATGATCGGCGTCTGCCTGTTCGCCCTGGGGGGCTGGGCGGTCGCGAGCCTGGCCGCCGGCACCAGCGCGTGGTCGATCCCCGTTATTATTGTGTGCGCCGTGGTTCTCAGCCTCCTCAAGGGCGGTGCCCGCTACCTCGAGCAGTTCGCCGGACACTTCGTGGCCTTCCACTGCCTGGCGATGCTGCGCAACTACTTCTACGACCAGCTTGAACCTCAGGCCCCCGCGGGCACGGACCGCCTGGATTCGGGTGACATCATGAACCGCGTGACGAAGGACATCGACCGCGTCGAGGTTTTCTTCGCCCACACGCTCGCCCCCGTCACCACGGCCGTCATTGTGCCGATCCTGACGCTCGTGTGGATGGGAACCTCCGTGTCCTGGGCGGTCGCCGCCGTCCTGGGTCCCTTCCTGGTTGTTGTTGGAGCGATCATTCCGTTCCTGGGGTCGGGTGCGACCGCCCGCGCGGCCCGCGAGCTGCGCGACGCCCGAGGCGCGCTCGCCGCCCATGTCACCGACTCGGTGCAGGGCGTGCGCGAGGTCCTGGCGTTTGGCGCGCAGGAGCGGCGCGAGGCCGAGATGGATGACATCGAGGCGCGCATAGACTCCGGCCTGGGTGTCCAGGGCCGCTGGATCGCCCTGCGTCGCGGCCTCAATCAGGCCGCCGTGGCCGCCGGCATCGTCACCGTCGCCATGGTCGCGGGTTCCGAATACCTCGGCGGTGCCCTGACCCTGCCCCAGGTGGGCCTCGCCATCGGCATCGCTATGGGGTCTTTTGGCCCGGTTCTCGCGGTCGAAGAGTTTGCCGCCGACCTGGACCAGGCCTTTGCCTCGGCCGCCCGCGTCTTCGCGATCACCGACCGCGCTCCGGCCGTCGCAGACCCCGCGAACCCGGTGCCGCTGACTCCTGGCAACATCGTGATCAGCGACGTAACCTTCGCCTACCCGACGGATGAGGACGCGCTCGCCCCTGCCCCCACCGTCCTGGATGGCGTCAACATCCGCATTCCCGCCGGAAAACGCACCGCTATCGTGGGTGCCTCCGGATCGGGCAAGTCGACGCTTGCCTCGCTGCTCACCCGCACGTGGGATCCTGCCTCGGGCACGGTCACTATCGGTGGCACGAACGTCGCCGACGCCTCCCTGACGGACCTGCGCTCCACGGTCGCCTACGCGCCCCAGCGCCCCTACCTGTTTAACGACACGCTGCGCGCCAACCTGCTCCTCGCGGCACCCGACGCCACCGACGAGGACCTCGAGTCCGCCCTGGAGGCCGTGGACCTTACCGACTGGCTGGCCACGGAAAAGGACGGCCTGGACACGGTCGTCGGTAACATGGGCGAGCGCCTCTCGGGCGGCCAGCGTCAGCGCCTGGCCCTGGCGCGTGCGCTCCTGCGAAACGCACCCATCTACGTCCTCGACGAGGCCACCAGCCAGGTCGACCCGGCCACCGAGGCGCGCGTGCGCGAGGGCATCGCCCGCGTCGCCGCCGACTCGACGATTGTTGAAATCGCTCACCGCATCAGCGCCGTGCGCGACGCCGACCTGATCATCGTCATGGACGCCGGCCGCGTCATCGAGATGGGCACGTACGCCGAGCTGCGCGCCCGAGGAGGCGCGCTCGCCGCACTTGAGGCCCGCGAAACCGACGCTCAACCTAGCGCCTGACGCACGCAAGCGGCGCGGGGGAGGGGGCGACGGCCTCGTCCCCCGCGTCTTTGTGTGCTCGCTCGCGATAGGATGCACCCTATGGAAAAACTGATCGGCTGGACAAAAGCTGACGCGTGGGGTTCCACGAACGCGATCCCCGAGTTCCTGGGCGCTGCCGCCGGGGACGATCCCGTGTCTGAGGTGTGGTTCGGTACCCACCCGGACGGTCCGACGCTGCTGACGAGCGGCGACACGCTCGCGGAGCACATCGCGGCGGACCCCAAGCGTGCGCTGGGCGGCGGCCTGCTCTACGCCTTCGGCTCGACGCTGCCGTACTTGGCGAAGATCATCGCGCCCGCCCAGACCCTCTCCCTGCAGGTGCATCCGACGAAGGAGATCGCTCGCGAGGGATACCTGCGCGAGGAGGTCCTGGGGATTGAGCGCACGGATCCGCGGCGCGTCTACCGGGACATGAACCATAAGCCGGAGATGATCTACGCGCTCACCGAGTTCAGCGCGCTCGTCGGCTTCCGCGTGCCGCGTAAGGCGCGTGAGCTCCTCGTGGGGCTGGAGGGTGATCTGGCCGAGCGCCTGCGTCACCGCCTCAAGCTCTCGACCGTGCGCGGTGGCTTGCGTTCCCTGGCGACCTGGCTTTTCGACGAGGATTCCCCGGCGACCCCTGAGCGTGTCGAAGAGTTCGTGGCGGCGTGCCGCTGCCGCCTTGCGTCGGGCACGTCCCCCTCGCCGCGCACTGATACGCTCGTGAGCGTCCTGGGGGAGAAGCACCCGGGCGACCCGGGCATTATCGTCGCGTTCCTCATGAACCCGGTGTCGTTGCGCCCCGGCGAGGCC
>QWCZ01001051.1_pt1 | contig 12412 bp, 7 predicted proteins | sample 1972651 | NCBI WGS metagenome assembly QWCZ01 (sample SAMN09866695, study PRJNA288562) | Human oral metagenome isolate pre1_saliva, whole genome shotgun sequencing... | isolation source: mouth | host: Homo sapiens | place: USA: California
CCTAGGCAGAAACCTACGAACTGTACTGGGAGCTTACCCGCCACGACGAGCACCACGACAACTACGGCGGCACCGCCACCCTCATAAACTACCGTGGCCCCGCCGCGCTTTTCCAAGAACAGCTTAACCGTGTCGGCGAACCCCACGAAACGCACTGGGCGCCCCTAGCAACCGAACCAATACCCGCTAAAACCTTCGACTGGTACCGGCACGTGGAAGCCCTTGAGGCACGCGCTCGCCCCAGTAACGAATCAGGGATCTATAAACATGCACCGCATGACTCACTCATGATGTGGCTTGCCGTCGGGCAAGAACTCAACCCGGAGGGAGAGACATTCGAGAACGCCGCAGTAAACGTTATGGGCCTGCTGGAAGAATTCACGCACCGCACCGACGATGCAGAAAACTACCCATTTACCGGTGCGATAATGCAGTGGTATGCATGGTTAATGCAGCACAACCCGGATGTTCTGGCAGCCCAAGCGATGCCGCTGGCACTGGCCGCGTCCCACCAGAAAACCGTGTATGGGCTACCGGAAACACTCACATCTTTAGCAGATACACACCGGGTACTGGGAGCCCCATCCTACTCGGTACTGGGGTGGGCGCTCGGGGCGAAAAACAATGAATACCGCGTGCAGGCAGCCGAAACCGTCGCCCAGCTTGCCGAGTGCGGCATGCTGGACACTCAACTTCTAGGTGAGGAACTGGCATACCTCCTCAAAAACCAGTGGGTGCCAACAAACCGTGTGGTGCAGGCATTGAAAGATACCGCCTCCATTAGCCCGCTGGCGGGGTGGCGTACCCTGCAGGTACTCGTAGAGGTTCTGCCGGTGGTAGGAAGAGTGAACCGCGGTGGTGTGCTCGTGCAGCTGCTGGCGGAGCTGGCGGGGGAGTACGGGGTAAGCGTCTCACTGCCCGAAAGTTTACAGCCAGTGCTGAAAGGTACAACCCTACTGGCGAAAAACCTGCGGGCGCTTAGCGCACTTAATACACACCCCAGCGGGCTCGCTGAGCAGGCTAACCAGCAGGCGCTCGCCCTCATGACCGAAGGCGGAGCATAAAACAGCAGCCGCACCCTACACTAGTACTACTGCCATCGGCGGCTGCCGTCGAGGTGCCGCCGCCTCACCGATGAAAGAACCCCATGCAAGATTCGCAACAGAATACGTTCACCTCCGCTCAGCGCCTCACCCAGCTGGCGGTGCTAGTGGACTATGACGCCCCAATGGAAGAACTGCAGAAGACCGTGGGCGGGGCTGATGAAAAAGAACGGGCCATATTGGCAAAAGTTCTGGAACGCACTGAACTCCTGGATAGCCACGGCGCACCCCGGCCCGGTGCGTTCTATATCTTGGGCGCGCTGGGTACTGCGGAGCAGGCCGCTTATATACTGCGCTGCACACTGTGGCATCTTGAGCATGAAAAGTTCTCAACAGCCCTTAGTTCCTTCACCACCGGTGCGCGGGAACGCCCCGATGAGTGGGTGCTGGGGTTTAGCAATAATCCGCTGACTATAAACTATTGGGACGCCATACGCCCTATCTTGCGGGAGCGTGGGCTCAAAAATACTTCCGTCTCTGCCCTGCTGGGTTTCCGAGAATCCATCCCCGTAGTCACTGGCGAATCCTCGCGGGGGCAGAAAGATGTTTTAGAGTTTTTCGCCCGGAACCCCGAGCTGCTAGAGCATGATTTCTGGGAGCTTTTCTGGGTGGACGGGCTGCTCTATGAGACATACGGGCACGGCCGAGGCGACACTGTGGCCCTGGTACGCCTGCTGACGAGCCACTATGCGGGGTTCCGTGACCGTGTTCTTGACGAGTGCCTGGCCGCTATGCGCCGTGATTTTCGCGAAACCCGTATTTTTTGGGTGCTCTACCGTGGGCTGGAGCCCACCACTGCCGAGAACCTGCGGCGCCTGCCACAGTTATTGGCCGTATTGGAGGCACCGCAGTCGGCTCTTATCAGTTTTGCTTTGGATACGTTGGCGGGAACAGTGCCAGCAATGAATACCGAGCAAGCCGCCTCATTGGTGGATGCGTCCCATGCGGTGCTGTACCGTACCGAGAAGAAGGTTCTTCGCGCCCAATTGCGTGTTTTGCGGAAAGTTGTAAAAACACACCCGGAATTTACGCAACAGGTGAGTGGGATAATGGCCGAGACCGTAGAAGCCCTGCCCCTGGATCTGCAGGATACGGCGCGTAAACTTATGACCCCCGATGATACGGTGCCCCCTGAACCCACTGGCCGTACCGTGAGTATCCCAGATATTATTCCGCAGGATCGTGCCCCCGGTGAAAACCTCACACCACTGCCCCCAATAGATAATGAGGCTGAGTTTCTAGATGTTCTCTTCGGCCAGCTGGAGGGGGAAGAACACGGCAAGAACCTGCAGCGGCTGCTCGTTTACCTCCATGAGCACCCGCGTGTTGAGCTGGATACGGCAACCCGTAAACGTATCCACACGCACAACAGGACACGGACCTCTGATACCCCTTCGGCCCAGGCGCTGTATCTGAGTTACCTGGTTCTGAAGCATCACCTCAACCAAAACGTACTGCAGCCCGGCACCTTCCCCGGTTATCGGGAGAATACTTATGCAAGTCCCTACGGGGTACTCCACCGGCAGTTGGTAGCCCTTGACACCGGCGCTGAGGCGCCTCTGCCGCCGGTTCCACTTCCCTCCGTTGAACGCATCTGGGAGAGGAACGTGGGCAAAAGCTACGGAACACCACAAGGCTGGTATGAGCTTTGCTATGAGGGCCTCGGCAGAGAGTTCATTACCTGGAACGCGGTTGGAGAAACCGAAGAAGACGCTGATTTGCCGCTTGAGCAGGCGGCTCGTCTGACACCCGCTAATATACGTCTTGCGGTTTCGGACCGTGCCCAGGATGCGTTGAGTAATCCGCAGCACCGTGCGGTAGTGCAATGGTACGCGTGGCTTATGCAGAATAACCCCGATATTTTAGCAGCCCACTACATGCCTTTAGCTATTGCCGCCTCACTGTATAAGAAGTCGTATGGGTTAGATACTGTGCTCGGTGCCCTTGCAGAAAGCTGGCGGGTGCTGACAGAACCATCCCACTCGCTGCTGGCCATTGCCTGTAATGCGGCCGGTCCCGATAACCGTGCGGCAGCAGCCGAGACCCTAGCGTGCCTTGCCGACCGGGGAATGCTGGACACCAATGCGTACGCAGCCGAGCTGCGCAGGTTACTGGAACGGAACAACCTCAAAGCGCCTCGCATAGCCCAAACCTTGGCAGATGCCGCCTCCATTAGCCCGCTGGCGGGGTGGCGTACCCTGCAGATACTCGTAGAGGTTCTGCCGGTGGTAGGAAACGTGAACCGCGGTGGTGTGCTCGTGCAGCTATTGGTGCAGCTAGCCAAAGAATACGGGGTGAGCGTTACTATTCCGGATGAGCTGCTTCCCAAGATGAAAGGCTCAACGGTGCTGGCAAAAAACCTGCGAGTGTTGCATAAACTTACCGAGCACCCGAGTGATTTAGCAGCCCAAGCCGCCGAACAGGCCCAACAAGTAGCAGCCGGTAACGCCTGCTAATACCTAGGAGGCATAGCAGAATGCCGTTAGCGGCCTATACAGCACGAACACCCCGCCATATATGAGAAAGAAATACTATGACCACCTCAGAACATAAGACTCTCACACTCACCGAGCGCCGCACCCGCCTGAAGCAGCTGATCGCTGAGCACAAGCCGGTTGAGGAATACCAGAAAGTGCTTTCTGGGGCTACCGAGGAGGAACGCGCCTCACTAGTGCGTACCCTCTCGCCCACTAAATTGAAAGAACCCAAAAACCGGTTTACCCCGTTGGGGACGTACGCGGTTACTGCCCTCACTAAAAAACCTGCCCGAGCCGCGCAGCTTATTCTGCAACTGTGCTGGGATAACTATAAACACCGGGACGCCATCGCCCGGTACGCGGCCGCAGGCGCCTCCGAACGCCCTAACGACTGGGTGCTGGAATACGTGGCGGAAACCTGTTTCATGGATGAACTATGGCCTCTCAGTCAGACATTACTGCGGGAACGCGGGCTCATTTGTGAAGACGAAGAGTACCTGAAAGGATTCCAGGCGCGTATTCCCGCAGTGAACACTGCCTCGACCCACAACCACCAGGAAGCCCTGGAATTTTTTGCAGAAGATCCTGCCCGCTTTGAGGAGTTCTGGGCACTTTTCCGGGTGGAGGGCGCCATGCTGGAGGAATACACCTACGGATTTTTCCACCCCAACGGCAGCATGCTAGCCCTCACTAAACTGCTGAGCGACAACTACAGCGGGTTCCGTGACCGGGTTCTTACCGAATGTTTGCAGGCGATGCTCCGTGATTTCTCCCCGGCTAACACGCGGATATTCCACGCGCTTTACCGCGGGATGCACCCTACCGAAGCTGAGAACCTCAGCCGCTTCGGTACCCTTGTGTCCGTACTGGGCGCGTCCCCTTCAACCTCCGTGGGCCTAGCCCAAGACATGCTCACCCCACTTATCCCGCAGCTGGACCAGGAGCAGGCGGCGGAGCTCATGGACGCCTCTGCCACTGTGCTTTTGCGCACCGAGAAGAAAGTGCTTCGCGCCCAACTGCGGTTACTGACGAAACTGGTGAAAACCCGCCCCGAATGTGCAGCCCAAGTCAGTGCCCTCGTGGCGGACGCCGCCAACACCCTGCCGTTAGATGTGCAAAGTACCGCCCGTAAACTCATAATTGATGAGCCTGTCACTGCCCCGAACACCCCCGACACTGAGGGCGAGACGGGAAGCATTATTATTCCCGAGGCGACCCCGCGTGACCGTGAACCGGAGCGGGAGGCGGAACCGCTTACCCCTATCGCGGATGACGCTGAATGCGTAGAAGTTCTTCTCAAAGTTTTGGAAGAAGAGACGCAAGAGACACAGCTGCCGCGCCTGCTCGCCTATATGGTGCAGAGCCGGAAAGCCAACCGAAGCATTGAGATGGATAAGGCCGCCCAAGAACGCATATATAGCCACAATAAGAATTTGCGTTACTGGGATGCGGTGAAGGACGAGCTGCGGGTCAGCCTCAGCTACCTGGCTCTCAAATCCTACCGGTTAAAGCTCACCCACTGTGATTTTATGCAGAAATATCGGGAAAACTATCTGTTCTCGCGCGCGAAGTCACGCGGGCCGCAGGTACTTTTGCAGGAGCAGTTCGCGTACGCCGATAAACCCTATAAAAAGGAACTGGAGCCTGTGGTCACAACCCCGCTTCCGGCCGCGCAGTGCGTGTGGGAACGCGTTGCGGTGGACTGGTCAAAGCGGCGGAACGTGTATGTTGCGGGCAGGATCGTAGAGGGCTTCCCCGGGTATGTTGGGTGGCGCAAACTGGGTGTTACCCGGCAGCCAAAAGACGCCTCGTTTGCTGAGGCAGCACTCACGGCCGTTGTGATTTCTGCCGACTACAGCGAGAATATGGACAAAGCTAGTACCTGCCGCTGGTACCGGCTGGTGGTGCAGTGGTGCGCATGGCTTCTATACAATAACCCGGATATTTTTGCGGCCCATATGATGCCTCTGATGACGGCGGCCTTATATGAGAAGAAAGTGTACGGGCTAGAAATTGTGCTCACCGCCCTTGCACAGAGCTGGCGTTCTCTTGGCGCACCCGCATACTGTGCACTGGGGTTCGCTACTGCCGCTAAAGACACCGGCTACCGCGCCCTCGCGGCGGAAACACTCGCCACTCTCGCAGACCGCGACATGTTTGATACCTACGCGTTTTCTGCTGAATTAATGCAGCTTTTAAAAGATAAATATGTGCCAGCAAACCGTGTTGTTGAGACTCTGCAGGATGCTGCTTCTATTAGCCCGTTGGTGGGGTGGCGTGTCTGTCAGGTGCTGCAGGGGCTGCTGCCGGTGGTGGGGGAGATTAATCGGGGTGGTGCGCTCGTGCAGTTACTTGCTCATTTGGCGGGGGAGTATGGTGTGAGTGTTGAAATTCCTGAGGTTTTGCGTCCGAAGATGAAGGGTTCGACTGTGTTGGCGAAGAATCTGCGGGCGTTGAGCGCGCTGAGTCCGTGCTCGACGGAGCTTGCCCGTCAAGCACAAGAACAAGCACTAGCTATATCTGACGAAGAATAGCCATTGAAAATTGACAATACTACATGTCGCGCATATATTGGAACCTGAAAATCACAGAGTGGACGATTCGTCTTCATCAACAGTGGCTGCTATGACAGCACCGCTGTACGGGATGTAGCGGGTTCGAATCCCGTAGAAGGCTCAATCGCGGATCATGCATTCTCTTACTTTCTCTTGCCTGGTTACGCAATTTCAGAGAATGCGCTTACCGCGAGCACTTTATTGATGACGGGTGGATATAATCCACCCGTCATTTTGTACCCCAACCACACACCGTCGGCAGGATCTCGGCTAGCCTCTAACGGGAATTATTAGAAAAGAGAAAAACGTGGCAACGCTGCACCAAGTCATTCTCCGCCGCACCGGGGTCTATATCCTGCCCGGTGAACCCGCCAACCGCTGGATCATAGAAACACCCACCATCACTGAAGGGCTGCGCCACCGTGTGCGGAGAATTCTGGGTCCGCGCATTGAAGAACTGACGGAGCTCGGGGTGGCTATTGCCCAAGATTCCCGTGCCGTACTGGCCACCATGAGCTACACAGAATTTGATGAGTTCACCGCCGACTGGAAACACCTGCGCGGCGCCCGGGGAGGGCGGGCCTTCCGCCGAGACTTTGATATGCGCCAACTTCACCTAAGCGACAGGCAACGCTACACGGAACAGATTCTGCACTATATCACCCGTTCCATCGCCACAGGTGACCTGTTGGATGCATTCGCCCCGCGTGAGGACCGAGAGTTCTACACCCCCATCTACGGGCATCTCAAGCACCCGCTACTTCCATACGACACTCAAGACCCCCGCCCCCGCACCACCTATAGACGCGGAGAACGCGACCAGAACCAGGTGATACTGCTGCGCGGGAACACGCCATGCGCAGCCTTAGCGCAGGAACTTTTTACCGCTATCGCCGCGCAGAACCAGGTGTACAGTGAGACCGACCGCGCCGATCTGCTCACCCTCGCCGATTACCTGCGTGCGTACCATAAGCTGCCCGCACTAGAACACGCGAGTGCGTACCGCGAGAACCTGGCGTTTCTCACAGTGCACATTGATCGTTGTTATGTTCAGCAGATGAGAACCCTCAACGAGGTGCTGCGTCTAGCTGTTGCCTTCAGCGGAGCAAACGGGAACGAGGCCGACCTCAGCCTGAGCACGCCCACCCGGCTACGCTTGCGCCGCAGCGAACGCACCCTCATTGCGCGCCTCATCAATAGACTGTGCGAACGTGACTATGCGGCCGCCCGCTACGACACCGCCAGTCGCTCCGAACAGTTCAAACGGCTGGCACGCACCATACACCCCGGTGACTACCCCTCACTTAAGCATTTACAGCGGTGGGCCGATGACCTGTACCGGGGGCGGATGCGCAGCTTCGAATCGGAGGTGGACGCCGCCTACCGCAGCAAAAACGCAGAACAGGTGGTGCGTCTGCTGAGCAGCAGGCCCGGGGTTTTTGCCCGGCAGCTCAGCCGGGCCTTCCGGGCGTTCCCGGATGAGGAACAGGTCATAGCGGACGGGTTCGCCCGTATAGCACCCCGTGTTGCGCTGCCTGTGCTGGTACAGCTGTACAACCTGTACACCAATCTGAGGCGGGGCAGCACACAGCACCGCCTAGTGATTGATAAGGCTGGCATGGGGACGGTAACCGACGCGAGCAGGCATACACGCACACAGGTGCAGCTCGGGTTGCAGGCTATTGAAAATGGTTTCGCAGCACGCCTTGAAAACACTAAAATATACACCCCCGACGGTATGGATATTTATACCCCCACCGGGGCGGGAAAACTCATCATGCCGCTAGGGAACCGGAACAGCAGCCAGTCCCTTGACGGGTTGTGCCGGTTCAGCCGTGTTCCGCTTCATGAGGGGGCACACAAGATTATTAGGCTATTCGTATACTGGGATTCGCCAGCGGATATAGACCTCTCACTGATGCTGTACGACGCGAAAGGTGAGCCGCTTGGTGGCGTCTGGTACGGGGACCAGCAGGTGGACGACTACGCCTACCACAGTGGAGACGTCACCGATGGAACCGGCGGCGCCTGGGAGTTCATCGACCTTAATATTGCTGAAGCTCTCGCTCAGAAGGTACGCTACGCTATCCCCACCGTGCACCTCTACGCCGGGTACGGAGGCACCCATGTACACGGGCCGCAAGAGTGTCCCTGCCAAAAACTATACCGGCAGGAGCGCACACTGGCGGATGTCAACGACCTATTCGTGGGGTTTACGATGGTGCCGCGAGCAGGAGCTGGCAAGGACGTGCACGAGGTCAGCCAGGTACGCACTAAATTTATGCTCACCAGTGCAGGCCGCGGGTCGCTGCCGCTCATCTTTGACCTGCGCGAACGCGTTGTAACCGTCACCGATGCAGGGCTGCGCGGCTACATTAATATTGTGGAGTCAGCCCGGACTGTGCAGGCGATGCTCGAAACATTCAGGCACCACAGACCCATGACCGTTGCCGACTACTTGGCGCTCACCTGGGCCAACGTAGTGGAAGCCCCCGATGAGGCAGATATCTGTCTAGAGCCGACAGTTGCTTCACTGAGCCAGCTGTACCTGCAGAACACCAGCCCGCAGTGACCTCACACGTTTTTCGCCCCGGTGGCAGCAGACAGAAAAGCCCCTCCGCCAAGCATCTGTGCAGCGCAACTGCCGACTGCACAATATGCTGGAGCGGAGGGGAACTCCACTTTTTGAGACACCGGCAAAGCCGCAGCTAAGCCAGCGACTCCTCAGTAGCAAAAATCAGGGTTTGTTTCTGCCCGCGGGCACCCACAGCGGGAGTTGCCAGTAACAGGTCGGCGGTTAGCTGCTCCGCAGGAATCTGCGCCCCCTGCAAAAGGCGAGTCGTCGCCTCCTGTTTATCGCCGCCGGTGATGAGGAAGAAAATATGGCGTGAACTATTAATCACCGGAAGGGTCACCGAAACCCGCTCGCTGGGGGGCTTGGGGGAGTCCTTCACCATCACCGTCACTGCTTTCGCACCATCCACCGGGTCTTCGGGCAGCCCCGTACCCAGCAGAACCTGCTGACGCCCCGGAAAGAGGGAAGCAATATGCCCATCCGGGCCCATCCCCAGCAGGGTCACATCAAACACCGGCACCGGCCAACTATCCGACCCAGACCCGCCGCCGCAACCGCAGCCCCCGCAGCCGCAGCCTCCGCCGGAAGGCTCAGAATCGGCAGCCCCACCGTGGCCGCCCACTAGCGGAAGCTCGGAGGCGCCCTCGGGCATTTCAACCCGCACCGGATCGGCTGAACCAGCGAATTTACGCATCTCGTAGGCGTAATGTTCGGCGGCAGCCTCCACATCAATCATCACGTCTGAAGGGCCTATCCGGTGTGCGTTCTCCACCGGGAAGCCGTAATCAGTGAGGTCAGCGAGCAGCGCCTCAATCGCCTGCCCATCGTTACGCTCGGCATCCCGCTCAGGCACAAACCGCTCATCCGAGAACCAGAAATGCACACGCGACCAGTCGATATCTTTCACGCGAGCAGAGGCCGCCCACGCCCGGAGCGTCGCAATACCCATGGTGCCGCCAGTGAGCGAAACATGCGCCACCGTACGTTCCGTGAGCACATGCTCCAGAATGTCAAAAATACGTCCCACGGCGTCAGCCGCCAACGCCTCACGGGTAGGATGAGCTACCAGAGTCGGGGTGCTCTCACCAATATTGTTAATCTTAGGCATCAAAAACCTCCGGGTATTCCCGCTCGTCAAGAAGCGGCTCAGAGTCACAGCGGGTGGGGTGCATCTCGATCGTGGGGAACGCCGACTTCAGCACTTCCCCGTATGTGTCATCAGGGTCAAGGCGACGCAGTTCCTCAGAAATGCACTCCGCCAGGGTGCGCACCGGCAGCGCAATCTGCTGCTGCGGGGCGTGCGGGGTTTCCAAGATCGCAATGCTCTTGCCCGGGCGGAACATCACAGTCTGCCCGTCCTCACGCTCAATGGCCACACGGTACAGGCCGCGCTCCGCCGCGCCAATAGTGGCCAAACTAACCTCGGCCTGCAGCTTCCAGCCCAGCCAGGCACCCAGCAGAACCACCGACGGGGACTTCTCAGAACCCCACACCACCACCCGTTTGACCGGGGAGTACGGCATCTGTTCCATGAGCGCCGCCAGCTGGGTGCGCCACAGCGTCAGGCGGGTCCACGCCAGGTCAGTATCCCCGGCCTGGTATACCTGCGACAGGTGGGTTAACACAGCCATCGGGTCATATGCGCGCGCGGAATCGGTAATGCGGCGCTGCGCAATCTTCCCAAGTGAATCCTCGGCCGGGTTATCGGGCACATAATGGGGCCACCACACCACAATCGGCGCGTCCGGCAGAAGCAGCCCGGAGATCAGCGCCTCCGTCGGTTTGGAGGCACTGCCCCAGCCGCGCAGAATAATGAGTTCTGAGGCGCCAGCCTCACCACCCACATGGATCTCGGCATCCAGCTGGTCGGGGTCGGTCTCACTGTGCGCGATGTGCACAATAATGCGGCTGGGGTGCTCATGGGAGGCACGAATCGCGGCATTCAGTGCCTCACGGGAATGTCCCTTCTCAGCCAGTACCACCAGAGTCAGCACACGGCCGCTGCTGAGGCTGCCGTTAGCCGCCAGCTGTTGGGAAAGTTCCTTGGAAATAGCAGAAACATTCGTGTGGTGCAGATGCGAAATCACGGGCGCCTCCAGGCACGGTTATCGCGTTCAAGCATCTGATGCGCCGAACGCGGGCCCCACGAACCGGACTCGTAAGGCTCAGGTTTAATCTTGTGCTCTTCCCAGTACTCCTCAAACGGGTCAAGGATCTTCCACGAAAGCTCAACCTCCTCATGGCGGGGGAACAGCGGCGGCTCACCCAAGAGCACATCCAGAATCAGGCGCTCATACGCCTCCGGCGACTCCTCAGTGAAAGAATGCCCGTACCCAAAGTCCATGTTCACGTCACGGATCTCCATCTGAGTGCCGGGAACCTTCGCCGCAAAACGTATGGTCATGCCCTCATTGGGCTGCACCCGGATCACGATTGCATTCTGGCCCGCAGGAACTTCCGTTTCCTTACCGAATAAGCGATCCGCTGACTTCTTAAACAGCACCGCAATCTCAGTCACGCGGCGCCCCAAGCGCTTACCGGCGCGCAGGTAGAACGGGGTGCCCGCCCAGCGGCGGTTATCAATACTGACCTTCAACGCCGCGAACGTCTCGGTACGGGAATCAGCCGGGATGTCCTTCTCATCAAAGAACCCGTTCACATGCTCGCCGCCCTGATACCCGGGAGCGTACTGGCCCAGCGCGTACGAATTCTCAAGGTCATCAACACGCACCGCCTCAAGCACCTTCGCCTTCTCAGCCCGCAGGTGCTTAGAGTCCAGACTCAGGGGCTCCTCCATGGTGGTCAGCGCAAGCAGCTGCAGCAGGTGATTCTGAATCACGTCGCGGGCTGCACCTACCCCGTCATAGTATCCCGCGCGGGAGCCGATACCAATATCTTCAGCCATCGTGATCTGCACATGATCCACGTAGTTAGCATTCCATACCGGCTCAAACATCTGGTTCGAAAACCGCATCGCCAAAATATTCTGCACCGTCTCTTTACCCAAATAATGGTCGATGCGGAACACTGAATCCGGCGGGAACACCCGCTCAACGATAGCGTTCAACTCACGGGCCGACTCAAGGTCATGCCCGAACGGCTTCTCCACCACCACACGCCGCCACCCAGTGCCAGCATGCGTTGTGCGCGCATCTTCCTCACGGCTGGCCAGCCCATGCTCGGCAAGCTTCGACAGCACCTGCTCGAAAGCCTTCGGGGGGATCGACAGGTAGAATGCGTGATTACCCTGGGCACCGCGCTCATCCAGCTCCGCCAGAGTGCCTTTGAGACGCTCATAAGCGGCATCATCATCGAACGCACCCTGCACAAAACGCATACCCTTCTGGAACTGGTTCCACACGTCTTCACGGAACGAAGTGCGCGCATGCGCCTGCACCGACTCCCGCACATAGGCACGGAAATCGTCGTCGCTCCACTCACGGCGGCCATACCCAACCAGCCCAAAACTGGGCGGAAGCAGGCCCCTGTTCATCAGATCGTAGACAGCAGGAAGCAGCTTCTTACGGGCGAGATCACCCGTGACGCCGAAGAAAACCAGGGCAGAAGGGCCCGCAATACGCGCCAAACGCCGGTCGCGTGAATCCCGCAGCGGGTTCGACTCGTGGCCGATAGTCACAATAAAAATCCTTTGGTTGCCTCTATGCTGGCGCAATACACCCCGCCTCAGAAATCACGGCGGGG
>QWCZ01001053.1_pt1 | contig 12404 bp, 12 predicted proteins | sample 1972651 | NCBI WGS metagenome assembly QWCZ01 (sample SAMN09866695, study PRJNA288562) | Human oral metagenome isolate pre1_saliva, whole genome shotgun sequencing... | isolation source: mouth | host: Homo sapiens | place: USA: California
GTACTACAAATAATAGGTTGTAATCTTTCTTCATCTATATTTAATACATCAGTTTCTATATCGTAGTAACCTTTCTTGATATTCTTAATAGGTGGTAAGTCGTTATAATCTTTGACTCCATCTTTTTCTTCATATCCTAAACTATCAAGGTAACTCATAATAGTTAAGTCTTCTATAGGTAAGTCTGAACCTATACATCTTCTATCCAAAAAGATATGGTCATACTTTATCTTTCTTTCTTTTAAAGCTCTTCTAAAACTATCTCCTTCTCCTAGTATCTTTGCAAGTTCAAATCCTCTCCATTTATATGAAACTCTATGCTCATCTAAGTCCTTTAAGTTCATAGTTTCTCTATAGTAATTAGGTACTTCTCCTTTTACAGTATATACAGATACTTTAGGTTTTTGTATCTTCTTTACATATTGCTCACCAGTTTCTGTATTATACATAAGTAAATTATAAACATCATTTTCTTTATCGTAATATGAATTATAAAATAAATCTTTCATTCTAAATCACCTCTATATATCGGTTTCGTATCCTCACAAAATAGTCAAAAACACGAAGATATTAGAAGTTATCAAAAAGGAGGTTTTATTTATGATACTTTTTCCTAGAAAAACTAGAGAAAATTCTGATACCTTTTCTACTTCATATTTCGGCGGTAAGGTTGTCTATGACGGTTCACAAAAGCAAATGTCTGAAATGGAAAAGAAGTATCAACCTTATATAGCTAAAATGAACTCCCTTATCAAAGAGATAGATACTGAAATAAAGAAGTCTGAAAGAAGAACTAGAGAAATACTAGAAGCTTTTCCTAAGAAAGTAGAAATAGAAACAGAATCTACAAAAAATAGAACTTCTCTTTACACAACCAAGATGAATGCTATTAAAATGATAATGGGTGCAATAAAAGATATTAAGGATACAGAACTTAAAGAGCAAAAGATGGTACATGAGATGACCGGTAAGGTTGTTGATGTAAAAGGTGGTAATACAATGATGAAAGCATCTATTGCTGGACTTATAGACTCTCAAATGAATAGAGAACCTAAAGCACTTGCAGCTATTCCATCTTATGGTGGAACTGTACTTGGTTCTACTACAAGCATGATACCTAGAGAAGCTGAACCTACTTATCCCGAAGTAGAAGAAAGAAATGAAAATGGAGAAGTTGAGTATTCAGGAGTTCCTGAAGCTAAAGCTGGATTTACTTCATTATTCGGTAAAGTAGAAAAACCTGATTCATCTCAGTTCTTACAAGGTAATTCTGAGATAAAGGATTATGACGCTATGGATAATAGATTTTCGTATGCTGCTGCTCAAACTGGACTTAGAAATAAGTTTATAAATAATACTGAAGTTAAGTGTCATTGGGACGATAATGAGAAGATAGGTTGGCTTAGAACTTATGATAAAGACACAGGTAAGATAGCCTCAGAAGAAGCTTTAATCCCACCATCTTATCATGGTGTATTAAGTGTAGTAAACTCAGGTGGTATGCAATATGCTTTATCGGAAACTGAAGAGACTTATGACTTAGTTCCTGATACAATAGCAAATATTCCTGAAGGTATTAAAGAAGATTTGCTAAATACATATAAAAGGCAAGACTTGAAATAAAAAAAAAAAGAGAGAAGAGAGATTCTGTATTTGTAATAGGAAATAAATATATTTCAACTATTAATTAAAGTGAGACTCTCACATGGCTATTAATATTATACGTTAAATTATATTATAATCTCTCTTCTCACGATTATAATATATAATCAAAAATAAAGATAATTGATTGGGCATTACGCCCAATCATATTTCTTGCATATCAAAACCAAACTTATCATTCATAAGTCTTATTAAGTAATTATATCTTTTAATATCCCACTCATTTTCAAAGCTACCATTCTCTTTTATAAACTCTTCTCTATAATCCAATAGTCCATGTATTATACCACTTAATACTATCATACCCTCAGTAAAAGGCATATCGTCTATCTTCTCAGTTATAGCATTTGTAATACCTCCTATAAGGTCTACTATGACTTCATCTTGATACGTTATCTTATTTCCTAATGTGGGTTTGTCTTTTAACTTCATATTATCACTCTCCTATAGAAAGGTTACAAAAAATAAGGGAGAACTAGCTCCCCTATAATTCATCTATTTACGATAACTAATACAGCTATCATAAATGCTAGACCTACAGTGATGACTTGAAACTCACTGTTTGATAAAACCTTTAGTAACTTCTTCATAACTACGCCTCCCTTATATGAAGTATTTTCAAAAAATAAAGGAGAGGAATAACCCCTCCAATATTTTAATTCATTTTCAAAATTCTGATAACGTCATACAGGATTCTACCTACTGACACTACCACGATTCCTCCTAGAAGAAACATAAGGTTCCAGTATAACACACGGACCTTATTGAATTTTGCGTGTCTACTTTCTCTTAGTTCCTTACATTTTTTAGAATGTAGAAATTGAGTTTTAGCCTTGCTGTAATTTGCCTTTAATTCCTTTTCAAAAGGAACTTCCATTTCAATTAGTCCTGAATTTATTTTTTCTTTTAACATAGTCGACCTCCCAGTCTTTATTAAATTTTGACATTGGAATTCTCAAGCCTTCTTGAGTTTATTCCTGTCTTCTATGTTTATTATATATAATTGAAAAATAAAATGAAGTTATTACAGCTTTTTCTCATAAGTAGTTCTATAAGACCTATCACGCTTTACTTGTTTATATCCTTTTTTCTCATAAAGTTTTGCAGCCTCTGTATTGAAATCAAATACATTTAAAGATACTATATCAGCACCATCTTTCTTAGCCATAGCTTCTACTACAGAGAGCATTATACTTGCTATTCCTTTACCTCTTGATTTCTCATCAACCCATACAGCTGTAATATAAGCAGTTACAGGAGTTGCCATTCTATCTATTCTTATTTCTATCATTCCTACATCTTCTTTTAAGCTACCAAGTTTAGATGAAGCAATAACAGTCTTAGTTCTTCCAGACTTCATATCAGCTTGTATTTTCCCCATAAGATTTCCTAAAGGTTCTAATTTGAAATTCACATGTTCTTGGTGATAGTCATATATAGCCTTATGGAATTTAAAGCAAGTATTTGCGTCAGGAAGTTCAGCTATTCTTACGGTTACCCTCTCATTTAAGTCAGTTTCAGCATATAGATTAATCATTTCATCCCCCTTGTATTTTGCATAAGATTATTCTTACTTCTACTCTCTTTCATAAGTTTACTATCTTTCGGTTTGACATTTTGTCCTATAGGTTTAACATTTCTAATCAAATCATTTTTAAGTGTAGCTACCATATATTATCCTCCTTAGGTCAAAGTAAATAGCTGGGTTTCCCCAGCCATTATACTCATTATTGGTCAATATTACTCCAGTAATCATCTTCTGCCTTGTTATCTGGAATGTATTCTTCATTCACTTCCACTTTCTTATTGGCATTTCCATTCGCAAATTTCTTAGCAAGTTTAGATTGGTGGAATGATTCTATAGTAGAAGTTCCAGCAAGGATTGCATTTATCTTATTAAGTATAGTTTCAGTTTCAGTTGTAGCTCCACTTCTAACCATATCTTCAATAGTACCATCACTTGCAAATGATTTCAATTTTATTGAATTTGAGAAAGGACAAACGAGCTTTGATTTTTGTATTATTTGTCCTTCTACTACATCATAAATTGAAAGTCCACAAATGTAGTTACCTTCAGTATCTTCAACACCGAATATTCCAAATGCACTTTCCTTTCCAGCTATTGCAAATTCAAATGGAGATTTTGTATTCATCTTTATTCTTGCTTGACGGAGCATTAAAGCTAAATCTTCAAAATCATTATTTGAAATAAAATGTGTCTTTTCAGCTTTCTTTTCAAAAGGTCCTTCTTCAGTTCTTCTATACATTGCAACTAAAAGTCCTCTTTCAAAAAGTTGCATTCCACATCTTTTGCAATTTGCTACTTCTTTTGCAAAATATACCACTGAGTGAAAATGAGTTGATACTAATTCTTCCGCGTTTTTTCTTTGTTGTTCCATATTACTTATCCTCCTTAAAATAATCTATGTCGGTGTTAATGACATTTAGATTTTATTTAAAACTATATTGTACTCCCCTTCTTTATTATATTCAATATTAACTATCTCAGGTATGACAGCTGAGTCATTAGGGTCATAATCTGCATATAGATATTGATAGTCTTGATTATAGCTATTTATAGATACAAATTCTATCTTAGTTACATCAGTTATATCATCTCTTACCTTTCTTATCAAATCAGACACATGGAATGTCTCATCATTTAAGAAATCAATCTTTGCAAAGTAATCTCTTATATAATCCCTTACATAATCCAAATCATTAGTAGCATTATACTTAAGTCCAACTTTAAATACAAATGATACATTGACTTTATCAAGTCTTGCGTTCTCATTACCAATAGCGTGGTTTTTAGCTGAACCATAAGTATTTACAAACTTAAGAGTTGCTGTAAAGTTAGTTTGAGTTTGTAGCCACAATGTATTTATGTAATCCATTTCAGCATACACTTCATTAAATACTGCGTAACCATTATCTTCTACAAACTTATATCCGAAAAGTGGTATAGACATAAGCTTTATTGTATTTGTATCTATATCTTCTATTTGTATTCCAGATATATCTGTATATTCTTTTATTAAATCTATATCATTAACTGAGAATACATTTACAAGTGCTTTACCAGATACATCAGGAACTCCATATCTATGTGCACTATTATCATTATTATTACCATCATCTTGTACAAGTATCTTTATAGCTTTAAACTTAATATCAGATTGGACATTAGCTTTCACTCCATTATTATATAAAGCCAAATCAAGTCTTCCATCTTTTATAAAGTAATCAGTTTCAAGCTCAGCTTCAAATCTATACATATCATTTCCTTCTTCATATGATTTCATGACAGCTGGCACATAACCTATATATGCTCCATCTTGAGATTGGAAAGCTACATTTACCTTTATTTGTCCATTATCAGTTATACCACCACTTGGATTTTGTGTATGAAATACTACTAAGTCTTTCTTGTCTTCTGAAGCAAGATTTGTAAGTAGATTAAAAGATAGCTTAATATTCTTATTAGGCTCACGATTAATATACAGTCTATTAACCATGAAGTTATATTTTACCTTGTCATAGTTATATTCAAACTCACAAGGATTATCTCTTGCTATATACATCTCATAAGTTTCAACTACTCTTTTAATTCTATTTATTACATGCACAAGAGATAGCATATAATCAAATGAATCAGTTCCTGTAGCTGTTGCTCTTGGGTATACGACACTATCTCCAAGTCCAGTCCTCAAGTGTGTAGTTTCAGGTATCTTATAATGTGTATCTTTCTTTATAAGTTCATTTAACTTAACTTGTACATTTAAAGTATTTGTAGGAATTAGATACTTTCTATCTTTACCAAAATACAGTGGTGTAAATATTGAATACACTCTCATCTTCCAGTCATCTCTCGTTTTAATAACCTTATACGCTTTATTATTTCTTTGTGAGAAATGAAGTGATAAGTCATAGTCAGTAATTAAAGAGTTTCTTGTATGAAGTGAGTTTATTATCTTTCTTCTTAAAGTTTCTAAGTTATCTTCATTAGCTCCTTCTATTGTATATTTCATTTCAGTAGTGGCTGTTATATAAAAAGGTAACTCTTCTCCAGTTGAATCTTCAAGCACTATCTTATCTCCAATATATTCAAAGTTAGCTTTATCTCCCTTTGTAATATACATTGAAAGCTCAATTATACTATCTCTTACAGGAACAAAGTTTCCTCTGTATCCTCTATTTGTAAGAGTTATTTTATTTTGGTTTAAATCATAGTATATTGTAGGCTTATCAGGAATTGACTTATCATAATACATTGACTTTTGTAATCTCTTTACAGTAGATGTATACTCATCTGCTCTATAGTATGGTGTAAAGTCTATAAGCTGGTCTTCATATGTTATAGGATAAACGTCAGTTGATGAGTCTACATATCTATAAGTCTCAAGCTTTCTTTGATATTGATATAAGTCAAGAGTTAAAACCATATTCTTATTTTGCTTAATAACTCTTATATTCGGATTCTTAATTGGAGATATAGGGTTATACAAGCTATCAACATCATATCTTGCAGTAATCGCCATACGACCATTAGGGTCATATATTTGAATTTGTATATCATAGTCAAGAGAATATACAAACTCATTTATCTTAACCTCAAGTGTATGAGGTATAGTATATCTATATAAATTAGGATTTATCATTTCAGCATTTTTAAGTACATCTTCTATATACATAGTAAATGCAAATCTTCTCATAGAAGCTCTTGCCATTTGAAATGATACATCGGCAACTTTATTCCATTTGAATAAAGAGTCCTTAAACTGAGCTGTTACAGGGAACATCTCTCTTGACGATACGTAAGAAGAATATGATACTATATCATATAATTCTCCAAGTCCCTGAGTTTGATAGTATGCGGTAGATAGAGCATTAACTCTATCAGGTGGCATACCAAGAGTATCTAAAACTACAGCCATAGATTTTAGAAATTCTTCTTTAGTTGAAATAAACTTCTTTTCTTCCATCTCTTCCTCCTGCTATTTATTTACCTATATATTTTCTTACTGCTGAATAAGCCGCTTTTGCAACACTAGCAATTCCACCGCCACCAGCAGTAGCTCCATTTCTAGCACCACCTGAATGTGAAGATGTTGCTGTAGTTCCACCAGATGATGTATAATAGTTAAGTCTGAATTTACCTGTATCATCATTTAATGTAACTGTAGCACCTGATGTCCAATAGTATTCAAGCTTTCTATCAGCTATTGGTACATAGTCAGCCCAGAACTGTTTATTTGCTGTCTTTTGCATATCGTTAAATTCCATAAGAGCATAAGCGTCAAATGGTTTAAACATTGCTGAACTGAATGAAACTGATATTTCTCTTACTTCTCTATTAACTAGACCTTGGTTTGAAAATACAGAAAAAGGTATACTTGTAGGATAGTTACCAACAAGCTTTGCCCAGAATATAATATCGTGGTTATTTTCTTCAGTAACAAATACAAATATTGGAGCAGTATAGCTCATTCTATTATACATAGAATCTTCATACTCTTGAGATAAAGTTCCTTCCTTTACCTTTTCCATATATGTAACCCAAACGTTCACAAGCTTAAATGCTTCAGCATTTCTATCCATAGCAAAGGTTAAAGTTATAGGCACATTAACTAAAGACTCAGCAAATGATATTGGATACTCTTGTCTTATACCTCTTATATTTGCAGCAGATTCAGCTTTTGATAAAGTTGCATCTTGGAATGATATTCCCACTACTCTATTTTGCAGTGCTGTCATAAAAGGAGTAGCTCCCGGTATTCTACCATTAAGCTGAGTATATAAAGATGGGTCTTGATTTATAATCATCGCAAGGTCTGCATCTTTCTTACCTAAGTCTTCAGGAACTAAACCTGATTTTGTATCAAGTACACGACAAGTAGGTTTACCTATAAATATATGAGTTCTTGTATGAGCAAGAGTATTGTCAATTAGGGTAACTCCAAATCTATTTACGAAGCTTCTTTCTAAGTGCATTCCTTCATTTATATTAGAAGTAAAACCATAAGTATTTTTAATATGCTCAGCTATATCCTTAAATGCTGCTGTAGAATATAAAGACATATCTCCGGGACTTGTATGCTCACTTCTATCTCCTCTTTGTGGAATAGTCTTATAAGTATTAGAACCATAAGGTCTATCTCCTGTAGAACGACCGTTATTGTATCCGTTACTTCCACCAGCACCATATCTATGGTTCCAAGCAGCAGCCGCAGGTCCGTCTACTCCACCACCAGTTGAATTGGCACGATTTGCCCAACCCCCATGATTTGCAGCACTATTTATTCCACCATAAGCATTATCCCAAGCACCTGTACTTCCACCAGTACCACCTGTAAGTCCGGGTCTATCAACATAATTATTTCCATCTATATAGAAATTAATCCAAGGGTTATTACGAAAAGAACCCTTAAGCGTACTTCCGAGTTTACCCGGAAGTCCACCGAATATAGATTTATATGAGTTTAATACTGGATTTCCAAACCAGCTATCTATCTTACCAAATAATCCTTTTCTAAGCTTTGCTTCTATCTTACCAAAAGTTGAATTGAATTTATTATTTATCTTCTCAGTTACTTTACTAACTGCATTATTGACATAACTGTCAACCATACCAGTTACATTATTAACTCCAGTTTTAATAGCGTTATCTATATTCTCAGATACAGTTCCTATGGCATTATTTACAAAGTCCGTTCCACTTGCATAAAGGTTATCTTTAACTCCTGATGCAACTTCAGACCAATCTGTATTTGTGATACCAGAATATACATTTGATATAGGATTAGTTATATTATTTTTTACAGAATCCTGTATCTTATTATACGCATTGGTAGTGACATCGCTTAAACTACCCCCGGGTAATTTGTTCTCGTCATCCATGTTAAAACCTCCTTTTTACATTATATTTTTCACTAAAGGGGTGTTTGGGACGGTTTTCGGAACGTAAAAAATAAAGGCTGGGAAACCCCAGCCAATACTTTTATTTTGTAGGAAACACATATTCTTGTCTGTCTGCACCAATGTATTTGACGTGCTTATTTGCACAAAGTTTTAATATCTTTCCTAGCTCTACAATTCTATCCCAGAATTCTGTACTATCTGGATTTATTGTGATAGTGTCTATATAGATAATATCAATACCGTTATCATCTATATATTTTGCAATGTTGTATAACCCTTGCATTTCTTCAATCTTAGTAGTTACATTTGGTAGCAAACTCATAAGAGAATTGACTGCCACTTTGTTAGTATCTATACCAAATAACTCTATTGCTTTATTAGTATTTAATACATTAAGATGATTACCTAGTTTATTATTAGCTGTAATGATAACAGCATTCTTTTTCTTTTCAGGAGCTTTAATTCCTGACCATCTTTCAGCTAACATCACATCATCCCAACCGTCATCTCCTATATCTTTAATTACTTCCTTTTCATCTACAGGGATAACGTTTGCTAAGAACTTACCAAATTCTTTTGTATACAATAGTTTGCCGTGTACATCTCTTTCCCCACGTCTTACAAACTCTCTGTATAATCTTGTAGCATCATCATTACAAAGAACTAAAGGTCTTCTACTATGGTCATCTTTTAGAACTCCTTTTATGTATTTATATACTGGCATTCTCATATTGCCACAATATTCTCCATCTACCACATCTGTAACGCGGATTATATTCGCAAGTATCATACCAGCTCTGAATGTTTTCTTAGGGTTCACATCATCTGGAATAAATACCCCTTCTTTAGTTCTAGCATCAGCAAATACAGGCTTTTCTTCTTTTACCTTTGGTGCTTCTTCTTCTTTAGGTTTGGCAAGATTTTCTTTATCTACAGTATTGAATATTATATTTATTCTACGTGTAGCTTCCTTAGAAGTCATTTCTTCATTATTTGCAAATAAAGTATTTGCAGTTTTAAGTAAATTCAATACACGACTGTATTGCTCAGCTAAGTCATTGGAAAAAGCTACTGGGCATTTTTCTTTTAAATCTTGTATTAAAGATATTATGACATCTTTTGATTTTCCATTAAGAACATACACAGTTCTTCTAGGAAAAGCTATAGCTTTAATAATGCTTACTAAATCTTCTAGTACATCATATACTGTATCTGATTCATGATGCACCACTGTTCCAAATATTCCAGATTCTGTATTACGACGGATATCTATAATATAGCCACCATCAGGTTTCACATCTATTGGGTCAAAATTAATTGCATTATATAACCCAACAACTACAATTTTCTTCCACATAGGTACTTCATTTTCAACGTTCACATTTTTAATTGACATTTTATTCCTCCTAAAATTTTAATATTAATATAAAGTGGGCGGAATTTCACCACCCCAATTTTAACCTTAGTATTTCAAAAGTCTAGTTGTAGTATAGTTATCTCCATCAAAATCTATAAGAGATATACTAACTCCTGCAAGTTCATCATCATCATATATACTACTTGTAGCTTTAACTATTGCTGGTATAAGCCATACAGTTCCTATACCTTCTACATCAATATACAGTTCCATTATTGTAGCATAATTTCTTAGACATTCCTTTAAAAACTCTTTTAAATCCTTTACCCATTTACGGATTTCTTCTTGTGATTGTATTTGTGTTAAATCATCACGAAGTTTATAGTTTATAATAGTATTGCAATCATTGTCAAAACCGTCTTGATAAACTACATGCTTTTCTCCTTGTCTTGTACTTAAAAATAATCTTGCTTGTTTTTCCATAATTTTACCTCCATAAAATATTAATGTATTGTACTACTTCGTTTATAATATATATGAAAAAATATTAATGGTGTAGGGACACCCCTACACCAATCATATTATCTGAAGTGCACGTTATATTCGTACTCTGCCTCTTTGTTTTGTTTTAAATACTCTTCTTCTATATTTAGTTGGTTAGCAACTAATAAGTTTCTATGGTCTGTATAAGTAGAACCATTTAACTGTACATTCACTGTATTACCGATGAATAAGCAAATAGTAGAGAATTTTCTTCTTACGTTTTCACCTATAGATTTATAGTATTCAGCCATATCTTGAAGAGTTATATTAAACTCAGTTTGGATAACAGTTTCAACAGCTACTGAACCAGTTAAAGAGTTTTCTGGTCTATCAGTTAGCTTTTGTTCTCCATCTACAGTTCTATTAACCCAGTCTATCTTCTTTAATTTCTTTAGATAATATTTTACATCATTTCCTTCTACACTTCTTCCAGCATAGTTTTGATATAAAGTATTAGGGTCATCAGAAGCTTTCTTTACCATTCTCCAAGGTATTCTTGTAGCAGCAGTAAATCCCGGAGCATATCTATTAACAGCTTTAACAACAGCTCCATCTGCTCCACCATTACATAGCATTACTCCACAATAGTTAAGTTCATTTTTAACTATTGATGATGTAGGTGTAATAGTAGTTTTTAAATCTTCATCTAAAGTTAATACTTGTATTTTATTAGTTCTTTTACCAGTTAAGAATTCTGCAAGTAACTGAGTAACTCCAATAAGCATAGTGTTTTCTCCAGACTTAGTTCTTCTGAAAAGAGTTCTACCAGAGGGTAGAGTTACATTATCTTCTTTCTTTATAAGAACACCTCTTACTTCGTTTGAATGTTTAGGGTCATCTAAAGATGAAGAAAATGATAATATATCGTCTAATTTTCTCATTTATCTTCCTCCTATCTATTTAATATATCTACAATGTCTGTTTGTAAACGACCTGTTTCACGGCTTCTTATGGTATCATAAACCTTAATATCTGTATGAATATCAAGTTTAGTTTTGTTAGTAACAGTGTCCTTTACACCAAGATTTGAGTATCTATCCCAGAAGTACCATTTGTACTTATCATTTAAAATTTCTAAAGGTTCTACATATTCATGCTCAAATTCTTTAAAAGTCTTTTGAAAAGCATAGTCATGAATTTCTATATCTCTATCTCTTTCGTGTACTTTATACAGTACATGTGGTACAGTTTCAAATACATCAATATAATCATTGTCGTACTCTTTAAACCATCTTTGGAATCCATCATCATATGTAATCTCATTCATATCAGGTCTTAGATATTCTACTGTATTAGGAACTGTAACCCAAGGTGGATACATAACCTTGCTTCTATCTCTTACACCTTTCTTGTGAATAAAATCGGTTACTTCAAGATATGAATGGAATCCTAGCATCTTTACAGTTTGTGTAGCTTCTTCATAAGTAGTTGTAGTAACTCTATCCCAAAGCCATACGTGGTTCTTAATTAAGACTTCTGATAATATTCTTTCATAATCATCAAATACATATGAAGTTTCAGATACTCTTAAATCAACTGTATAAGTCTTCAAAAATGCTATCATCTTAAACATTGTCGTTTTAATAGTTTGAGCTTCATCTTCCTTTATCTTAGACAGGAATGATAAAAGATTATCTCTTGCAGCTGTATGAGATGGATTACAATAGTTATATAAATCTTCTATTACTGATAGAAGCTCTTCGTTCATATCATCTTCCACATGTCCACCAACTTTCATTGCTTGTAAGTGTGTATATAAAGGTGGATTAGATACAGCAAGATAATCTGAATAACTATCATAATTTTTAATCTGTCCATAGTAATGATTGATAGCCATAGTACCTATCATGTGCTCAAGTTTCATAAGCTCTTTCATAATAGCATAATCAAAGTTCTCTTCTCTTATCATTCTTCTTAGAAC
>QWCZ01001055.1_pt1 | contig 12397 bp, 12 predicted proteins | sample 1972651 | NCBI WGS metagenome assembly QWCZ01 (sample SAMN09866695, study PRJNA288562) | Human oral metagenome isolate pre1_saliva, whole genome shotgun sequencing... | isolation source: mouth | host: Homo sapiens | place: USA: California
TTTTTTAGCTTTCCTAGCAGGGCGGCGGTGTTGATGGTGGCAAACAGGCCGTCGGCGTCGGCGGGGTCTACCGCAGAGCGGGTGGGGCTAAACCCACTGTTGTCTTGGCCTTCTTGCTCGTTAACCGCGATGCGTTCAACATGCAGCTGCCTGGCGGCAGCGTAAAGGCCACAAGATAAAACAATCTGGGGGCGTTTAGCTTCAATTAAGGCCTGGATACGTCCGCGAGCGCCAGTGAAGGTTACTGGTAGTAGCTGTGCTTCTAGGGTGCTAGCAGAGTACTTGGTTTGTAGGAGCTCTACTAGGGCCTGGGTGGGGTTTACCGGGTTGGGGCCAAAGGGTTCAAATCCGGTGATAAGCGCGCGCGTCATGGTTTCACCCTAGCACCGCTTAGTTAACTAGCTGTAGTGGTTAAAACTGGATGCGGTTTCACCTGGCTATAAGTGCTTACCCTTTTGATCTAGATGCTCCCCCCGGGTGTGGTTTAGCTGTTTTGGGTTAGTTGGGTGACGAAGTTTTTGATTAGCGCCTGTACTTGGAGCCAGGTTTTAGTGTTTGGGGCGCTAAGCAGGCCGTGTACTGTGCCGGGGGGCATGTGTAGTTCTACCTGAGCGCCGCCGTCGACTAGTTCAAAAGCCCAGGTTTGGCCTTCGTCGCGTAGCGGGTCGGCGGGGTTGATGAACACGATCACTGGCGGCATTTTTTTAGCTAGTGCCCGCGCGCAGGGGTAAGGGGTGAAACTGGGTTTGTCTGGGGCGTAGTGGTGCCAGGCGTGGGTGGCGGCGGTTTTAGTCCATACTGGCCCGCGCGAGTATTGGTTGTAGGAGGCGGTTTTTAGGCGTGGGTCTAGGCAGGGCTCTAAAGCGATAAAGCCACTTACCCCAAGCGGTTTTTGGGCCTGGATGAGCCGGGCTAACGTTTGGTAGCCAAGGCCTGCCCCGGCTGAGTCGCCGTAAATAAACACGGGCACACCGTAGGTGGCGGCGCGTTCTAGAACCGCTTCGCATTGGGTGGCGGCGTGGGGGTATTTAGCTTCTGGCGCTAGGGTGTAGTTGGGGCTTAGCACCACGGCGTCAAGTAGATCGGCTAGCTCTAAGTTACGGGCGTCGTCGAACCTGGCCCGGCCGCAAACGTAGCCGCCTCCATGTAGCGACACCACCACGCAGCGCGGGGAGCGTCCTTTACGTGACAAGATGCGCAGCTCTATTGCCGCGCTGCTTTGAGCCCCTGCTTTTACCGGCAGCTGGGTTACCTCAACTAGGTGGCCTGCTTCTAGTGGGGCCTGGGCGCCTAGTAGTTTGTCGCCGCGTTCACGTAGCGCCTGTACCTGCCAGGTGGTTTGGGGTGGGATACCTTCCACCAGGGACGCTATTTCGGGGGCTATATAGGCGCTCGCGGATACTTCAGGCAGCGTGGCAAGGAAAGAGTTAACTGCCTGCTGGAATTTTTCGCTTTTATCGCGCCGCACGCAGTGGGTGGCGCCGCTGATCAAGGCGGTATGCAGGTGGGGGTTAGCGTATGTGGCTAGCTTCTCTAGGCCCGCTTGGCCGAGCAAAACGTCGGGGCCGTCACCGGTTAGCACCAAGGTGGGTACTTGTAGCTCTTTGATTATTTCGCGCCCAGCCAGGCCCACCACCCCGGTGGCGATGAAGTCGCGATCCACCTGGGTTTTGGCCTGCGCCCAGGGCCCGTATTCGCTTAGCGGCCAGCTGCGGTAAGCAGGCTGGGCTAGCAGTAGGTTAGCGATGGCGCCGCTTTGGTCGCGGCTGATGCGTTCAAGGCCGCCCACAGACTCCCCCGCATTGTTTTTGTAGGTTGCCTCCTGGGTGGGGGTGAGCAGGGCGGGGTCTTCTAGCACCACTGCCCGCACCAGCTGGGGGTGGTCCCTGGCTACTCCGGCCGCTATCGCCCCACCCATAGAGTGGCCAAAAAGCACCACCTGGCCGCCAATACTTTGGCTCGCTTCGACTCGAACCGTCTCGGCGGCGGCTTGCAGGGCGCTTTGGAAAGGGGCTTGTAACTGTTGGGGGCTAAAACGCGGCGAGAGGCCGTGACCCAAAGTGTCTACCAGCACTACTCGCCACTGCTCACCCCAGCGGGCCCCAATATCGGCTAGTGAAGCGCCGTTGTCACTAACCCCGTGAAAAGCAACGATAGTGCCTTTAGGGTTAGGTGCCCGCTCGACGATGGTGCGGGACAAAACCATGGGGTAGTCGCCGTCGCCTAGCTGCGGGTCCTGGTCATTTAGGTGCAGGTCCTGCCCCTTTAGACGCGGCTCGCCGGAGGCAGGTAGATCAGCGCTGGGGTAAGCTGCCTGGCAGGAGCAGTCACCTGGAATTTGGCAGTCGCCGCCAGGGCTAGACAGGGTGGGGTCAGGCATATCAAGCTCCATTGCAAACACATACAAACACTTACAAACACCTACAAAATCATCTCTTCCCTATAATTATTACATGGGGTTTTATAGGCAACGGACGAAATGTCCGTATCTGTAAGACCACACCACGCTAAGCGGCCAGCGACTAGCCCCAGCCGGTGAAACACCCATCTGTAGGGCCACAATAGGTAGTTTCCCTACCAGATCCTTTACCAGGCCCTCTACCTGGGGTCACTTTTTTAAGCCGCGCAGCCGGGCACGGCAAACCTAGCCCGCACCCACCAGGCGAGCAGTCAAGGTCAGCAACGCCCCCGACTTATCCCCCAGCTGCCTCTCCCCTGCCCTGGCCCCAGTGGATAAACTTCCCCAACCTTTGCTGCCATAGCAGTCAAGTAGTCCTTGCGTGCCAAGCCTCAAACTACGACGACGGCGCTCGTCCTTGGCTGGGACGTTAGCTTTCGTGGGCTAGAGAAACTACCTGTTTTTCTAGATCAAAATAGATAACCAATAGTTCATCAGTTAGCTCAGGGTTGAAGCTTAGATCGAGGACGAAAGCTTGCTGATCTGTTTCTTCATCAAGCAAACTGCCAAAACGCACGATTTTCAAGAAATCTACCATTTGCGCAAATGACATTGCCCCCGGGTCACATGAGGGGAACAGTTTCGCTAGAGTATCTGGCTCTAGCTCGCCTCGGTGGTACTCCATGAAATATGCGACAGTCCCATAGTGGCTAGCATCCTTACTTGACAGCGTCTGTTTCAAAAATTCTTTGGCAGTTGCAAGCAACGCATCTGCCTCATCTAGGGTTGAGGCCACTAAAGCCATCGCCGCACCATTAGAGGTTAGCTCTTCATCAACATCCAAATAGAAGGAAGTGCCAGCTTCTTGCGGGGAAAGAAAAATCTCTTCCCCTGCCTCATATTCAATACCAGGATATTTGGCGCTCTTTAAAAACATTAGATCCTCCATACCAAGCAGGGCTTCCTTGGCCTCGCACCCGAAGCGCTCTACACTCTAACATACATGTAGCTAGCGCTTTTCAACGTAGATCATCTCCACTTGCCAGCTACTACCGTTATAAGACAAACTAACTAGTGCGGCACGTTTCCCCTGTTTTAGGTCTAAATTAGAACCAGTACCAGAATATTCAAACCCGTCACTTTGGTAATACCATAATTGGACAATAAGTTCATCCTTAATATCTTTACGAACCCAACCGCTTGTAAAAGTCACCTGTAATTTATCAACCCACCCACCATTAGCGTGCATTTTCTTAATAACATCTGGGGTTGTGGCACAGGATTTATGGGTTCCTTTACACAACTTTGCATACTCATCTACATTCCCTGTAGCAAACGCATAGTTGTATAACTCAATGGCATACTTGGCCGTGGCCACAGCTCCTTCATCAGTGTTTTGCGTGATTTCGTCAGGCCTGACCGGGGCTTGCATTTTCAAAGCCTCGCTACGCTTCTTAGCCTCCTGGGCCGTGGGCGTCCACTTAACCGAAGCAGAAGACCTAGGCGAGGCGGTAGTGCTCACCCCTGTATGACTAACACTTGTAGTAGCCACGTTGCGCCCACCAGGCAAAGCCTGCCCAGCATAAGCCTGCCTGAGGCTATAAAAAACCACACCACACAAAGCCACACTGACACAGAACACTAAAACAATCACTATCCGCACAGGCAGACAAGTAATTTTCAAGTTTTTCACTGAAATCGCCTTAGATAAACTAACAGCTTTTACTTATCGTCTTCAATGTAAATTACCTCTACTTTCCACTCAGCATCATCATATTTGAGGGTTAGCAGCGCTACGCATTTCGTTGCAGCAATTAACTTCTTCTCGCCAGTTCCACTATATTCAATAGCTTCTGGTTGGAAATAGCGTAATTGAACAACAACATCTTTAGCGTCTTTCCTAACGTAACCTTCAGTGAAAACTACATTTATTGGCGACACCCAGCCGCCTTTATTATGCAATCGTTGAACACTAGCTACAGTTTTAACACAAGACCTTTTTTCGCTAACACACAGTGACTTATATTCATCAACATGCCCAGTCGCATAGGTGTAGTTGTATAACTCAATGGCATACTTGGCCGTGGCCACAGCACCATCATCGGTATTCTGTGTGATTTCTTCTGGCTTAGCCGGAAGCGGCATACTCAAAGCCTCAGCACGCTTCTTGGCCTCCTGGGCCGTAGGCGTCCACCTCACCGAAGCAGAAGGCGCCGGCGTCAGTGTTGGTGAAACCGTAACGCTAACCCCTGCACTGACCACGCCACCACCACGAGGTAAAGCCTGCCCACCCTGAGCGCCTTTACCACCACAGAAAAACATGATGCATAAGCCAGCAGTGATACAACTTACTAAAGCAGCAACTACCCATGCCTGTTGCCAACCAATTTTTAATCTCTTCATTGAGCTCACCCCTATTTTCAGAGTTAAACTGCTACCTAGGTTTATCTACAGGCGGCTCAATCGTGGGCGAAGGCTCATAGTCGGGCACCACCCCATATGAATCTGGTAAATATAAATCGAAATATGTACTAAATTCATGCGTAGTAATCGTGCCACGTACAGTTTGCCAAGCTCCACCAGCTAAACGCCAACGAGCAACCCACACCACAGTTAACTGGACTCGGAAATTATTGCCAGTATCCTTGAATTGATGAACGATTCCACCTACTGGAGGTGGAGACCCAGGATAGTCAGTTTCTTGGATTACCCCATCACCAAAGTCCCAGATGTATTTAACTGGACTGGCTTCAATTTCTACCTGACGACCTAACAGGTTAGAAGTAATGGACTGCTTATTCCCGCTAGTCCAAAACGTAATATCGTGATCAATCACTAATGTTCGTCCAGCTGGATAACGTTCAACGCCGCTGCCTTTTACGAATAATTTCGCAACTTGCTCACGTGTAACCACAAACGGTTTAGCCTGCACAGGTGCACCTTCACCTTGAGGTTGACCAGGCATTACTTCGCAAGAGTCATATCGCGAGGGATCTAAATCGCTACCCTCAAAAACAACCCCTTCTGCTGCGCCACTTCCATAGCACCGCAACACAGGCTTAGCCGCACCTTCTTGCGCTTGTTCTGGCAGCTCCGAGCTTCCAGTGGCCTCTACAGGGCCCGCATTTGTGCTTTCGTCTTGACCCTTAACAGTTATAGAGTCATCATTTCCATCATAGTCCCCCGTGTAATTATTGGTAGCTTCAGCAAAGGCAGATACAGGCAGGCATGCTAAACTAAATACTAGGAAGGCATTTATAACGTATGATAGCTTATTTTTCTTCAACGTAAATTTCCTGCACTTTCCATTCATTACCATCAAATTTCAAGGTAACTAAAGAAGCGAACTTACCAGCAGGAATATCCTGAAGCTCACCTTGACCAGAGTGTTCTTGACTAGCATTACGGTAAAACCAAAGCTGCACAACTACATTTTTAGTAACATCTTTGCGAACCCAACCGCTAACAAAAGTTACCTGTATTGGATCTACCCAACCACCATTTTGATGCATCTTAAGCGTGTCCGCCGGAACCTTAACGCACGATTTCCTATCGCTAATACATAGGGCTTTATACTCATCTACATTCCCTGTAGCAAACGCATAGTTGTATAACTCAATGGCATACTTGGCCGTGGCCACAGCACCATCATCGGTATTCTGCGTGATTTCTTCCGGTTTAGCCGGAAGCGGCATACTCAAAGCCTCAGCGCGCTTCTTGGCCTCCTGCGGCGTAGGCGTCCACTTAACCGAGGCAGAAGGCGACGGCGTTGATGTCGGCGTCGGCGAAACCTCACCTCTCACCCCTGCGCGGCTCGCACGTGTCCCACTCGCACTGGTCACAGCGCCCCCGCCAGGCAAAGCCTGCCCAGCCTGGGCGTCTTTACCACCATAAAAGTCCACAAAGTACCAGCCGGCGCTGATACACAGCACCACTACCAGCACTACTCGCACCAGCGGCCAGCGGTCTTGCGGTTTAATGTGCAGCCAGGGTGGCAGCCCACTTCCAGCCCACTTTTTCTTGTGGCCCGCAATGCCAGTCTCACCGCTACCCTTAGCGCCGCCCTCAAGGTGAGCCTCACCATTAGCCTCACCACCGCCCTCAAAGCGAGTCTCAGGCGCAGCCTCATCTTCACCAAATTTGGCCGCGCTAGGTTCAGCCGCCGGCAAGACGGCTGGCTTATTTTTAAATCCCTTCATTGGGATCGCCCCCGTATTTCAGCTGGTGAACAGGGCTGAAACACGACTTAGTGCGCCAGCCAGTTCAAAACAAAGTTGAATCAGAGTAGCGCACATCACTTTAGTTACACAAGGGAATCTAACAATCTGTGGATATTGCATGTAGTTCTGGCATGCATCTACCCCTTGCTCAAGAACCTGACGGCAGCCCTGCGCCCCTTTTCAATCTTTTCCAGTTCGCGCCCCTCTACTGCGCTTGCCGACACCCACCGCTTAGAAAACAGCTCCTGCGCCGCCTGGATCATGACCCCACAGGCATAGGGATCTTTTTCCTCGCTAATCGCCTTGGCAAACACCGCCTTGGTTTTTAGCCTAAGCTCCTCCCCTTGAGCGCGGTGGAAGGACATTTGCATGAGACTAGCCGCGCCCCAAGCCCGGCACAGTGCGTCGTCGTCGTTAAAAAGCACCCGAGCCAAAACATCAATCTCACCTGCGCCACCAACCCAACCCAAAGCGATAACCACCTTGCGGCGAAGCTGAACGTCCCCGGTAGCAAGCAGGGCGCAAAGCGGCCCCACGAGCTTGTCGCAGTAGGGCGCGTAAAAGTCTAGGTGCCTTAGTTTGGACAATACCTCAGCTGCCAGGGCAGCGGTGAGCCCCCGGATTTTCTCATCCCCTCCCCCAGACAGCTGCGCCAACAGGAAGTCGAGCCCCGCCTGCCCGTGCTTGTCGAAACGGGCGGCCAAATAGACTTCTTTACCTGCCCGCCAATCTGCACAGATAAGCTCGTAGTGGGCGGCAATGTCCTGGGTTTCGCTGCCTCCTTGCCACATGGGCCCTCCTTACCCCATTGGTGCCGACGGCGCACTCAGCCAGTATTTATCGCCAGCCTAACGCATAGGCGCAGGCGGCAGACTCATTGCGGGCCTTAGCTGCTTGCCCGCCCTAGTATGAACCCAGATATACGTCCAGAAAGGACCAGGCATGTCCACTGAAATGAGCCTAGCTAAACTCAGCCAACGCCTAGTGCCACCAATTCTTAACTCGCAGGCGGCCACGCGCTTCGCCGCCCTGCACCCCCTGGCGCCCGCCCCGGCCCCGTTTTGGATGCGCCGGCGTTTTTGCCTGCGCACCCACGGCCCACTGACCTGGGTTACCCCCAAGCGTCCTGGCACAAAATTTCAACAGGCTCACCGCCCCCGCCAGGCTGACCCAGATACGCGCCATGATTTAGATCCCCAGTTGGCGCCGGCTGATACTGCGCTGATTTATCTGCACGGCGGCGCCTACATCCAGGCCATGTCTGCTTTCCAGTGGAATATTGTGGCTGGGCTGGCTGACCGCACGAGTTTGCCGGTGCTTGTGGTGGATTATCCGCTGGCTCCCGCTCACTGCGCCCAGGATGCGTTTGCGCTGGTGAACGCAGCTATCGACTATGCGCAGCTGCTCTATAAGCGTGTCATTTTGGTTGGCGACTCTGCTGGCGGCGGCCTGTGTGCCTCCCTGGCAATGCAGCGCCGCGACCTGTCTTTAAGCCAGGTTGATGGCTTGATTTTGTACTCGCCGTGGGTTGACGTGACCATGACCAACCCGGATATTGGCCCCATTTTGCCTCGCGACCCGATGCTTGGGGTGCCCGGCGCGAAATGGGCTGGGCAGGCTTGGGCCGGCAAGCTGGCAACTAAGGATCCGCGCATCAGCCCCCTGTACGGCTCATTTGAGCGATTGCCTCCCATGCGTGTTTTCGCAGGCAGCGACGATATTCTCACGCCCGACGCCGTGGAGTTTGCCCGCCGCGCACTGGGCGCGGGGGTTGACATCAAGCTGCGTTTTGAACCTGGCGCCTTCCATGTTTACGTGGCCGGGGGCCCACTTATCCCCGAGGCTAGGCGGGCATTGGATTATTCGGCCCAGTTCATCAACCAGATCAGGGGGCTTTAAGGGAATTTAAAAGACTTTAAGTAGGCGGCTTTCAGTGGGAGGTTTTAAGTCCCCTGGGCTAAGGGCCCCTTAGGGTAGCGCCGGGGTAGGCACGGCAGTGGGTCCAACGCCGACGGCGCCGATCACGACCGGACGTACCTTCGCCACGCCGGGCTGATCCTCGTACTCGAAGGACATCTGCCAAACGTCGTAGGGACGCGGTGGGCTCTCAGTCGTCATCCTCGTCCCTCCAGGCGGCAGGAACGACGAGGCGGCCGTCGCTTACCTCGGCCACGGCGATGTCGGAGTTATCGAAGTTGATCCTCGGTTGGAGCCGCACGTCAAAGGGGAAGCCCTTGCACTGGTTGAACATGCGCACGAACACCTTGATCGCGGCTGACGGCGTCATCCCCAACGCCTCCGCGTTTGCCTGGAAGTCGAGCTTCTCCTGGAGGTCGATCTTCGTATTGAGCGATGCTGTTGCACTCATCATGGCACCTTTCTCTTTCTTTGAATGAAACCACGTTAGACCACATTGACGGATTATTCGATTCCGAATCGCAAAGCACGTCAAATCTCAATAAGTATTGCAAGTGGCTTGCAGTTGACGCTGAAAGCTGCCACGTAATTGCGAAGAAATACACAGAAGCCCAGCAAAACACGTGGAGGGGATCCAGCCTCCGATTTGCACTCCCGCACGGAAGTCTTTTCCGCGCTCTTCTAGCCAGTTCTCATGCACGGTGCCAGACCTTCCCGGGACCAGGTCCAACAAGCGGGCCGTGGGATGGTCCTTCCCTCGAGTGGTCCACGATGCCGGTGAGTTCACGTGAGCCCCAGCGGCGTCGGTCCTGGTGGCATTCCACGCGCGTGCCAGACCTGACGCGGATCGAGGCGTGGAGCCGCTACATGGAACTCATTGAATCCGGGAAGTACGACGAGGCACTGTCGTATTCTACCTCCAGGACACCAGCAGGAATGGCAATCATATCGAATTCCTGTCCGACGCTGCGCACGCGCATGCACCCAGCACGGTATCCATCGAGCCAGTCGATATCAACTCTTACGCTATCGAGGGGCGCGTTTCCTTCGACGACGGCACAGAAGCCTTGGCCACGACCGACACCGTGTTGTCACAGAAGGACGAGGCCAATGGCAAGCTTGGTTGGTGGCACATTGACGCCCCATCCTTCGGATCAACAGTCACCCTCATGGAGTTAGACAACCTTCGCAGCGTGCGGGTCGGCGACATATCGATCGATAACCCCCAAGGCTGGTACTACCTATTCCCCGGCAGCTACCGCATCGAAGCAGTCCCCCAGAACCCGGACTACTGGACAATCAAATACGAGCGCCCATTAACCGACGGCGCAGGAGAAATCCGCACCAACATCGTAATAAACCCCTTCACTATCGAAGCCAACGATACGCTCAAGGAATGGGTTCGTGTGCAAAGCGAAGCATTCGCGACATCTTGCCGCACTGGAACACCCGATGCCTCCAGAGAAGACGCCTGCGGCGCCCTAGCATTAAGTACTACACCGTTCGATCCTACCCAAGATCATCTTTCCGTCGACCTCGTAGGAACAACATCTTTTGTCCTAGCTGTACCGACTGGCGAAACAGCTCCCACGGACGATAAGCACACATCCAATAACGCCCGGTTTACGTGCACCATCGACTTCGCTTACGACGGCGCCACCCCCACAATGGAGTGCACCCACAACAGCTAGCGGACCATCAACCTTCCCCAGCCACACATAGCCAGGACCACGCCGGACACCCCTCTCGCATCCTCACGCGAGGTAGACACGCGCCTCCCAGGGCTCCAGAACGCCGGGAGCCTCTCGCTCGGCCTCGAACAGGTCCCGGTTGGACAAGATGAGCTCGCCGCTCACCCCGCGCGCGACCTCGCCCAGGGACGCGGGCTGTGAGGAAAGGTTGACGAGGACCGTTGCCACGGCCTCGTCGAAGATACGCCGGTAGGCGAAGACTGCGGGTGAGGGAGTAACGATGCGCTCGAACGAGCCCGCCGCGATGACGGGCAGGCCGTGGCGCACGTCCGCGAGCGCCCGATAGTAGGAGTACTCGGATGAGGGGGCACCCACCTGGGCGGCGGCGTTGATCTCCGTGTAGTTCGGGGTGACGCCGATCCACGGGGTGCCGTCGGTGAAGCCCGCGTTCGGCCCCGCGTCCCACTGGACGGGGGTGCGCGCGTTATCGCGGCCGGTGGCGCGCATCCCGGCCAGGACCGACTCGGGGTCCTCCCCCGCCGCGGTAGCCTCGCGATAGTAGCGCAGCGCCTCCACGTCGCGGAAATCGTCGAGGCCGTGGAAGACCCCGTTGGTCATGCCGAGCTCCTCGCCCTGATAGACGTAGGGGGTGCCGCGCAGCATGTGCAGCGCGGTGGCCAGGGCGGTCGCCGAGGCGTAGCGGTGCGCATCGTCGCCGAAGCAGCTGACGGCGCGCGGCTGGTCATGGTTGTCCAGGTAGAGGCTGTTCCAGCCAACGCTTCCCTGGGCTTCCTGCCAGGCGCTCAGGCAGTCGGCGAGCTCGCCGGGACGCAGCGGGCGGGGGTGGAACTTTCCCGCTTCGAGGCCGAGGTCTACGTGGTCGAATTGGAACACCATGTCGAGCTCACGCCGGGCCGGGTCCGTAAAAAGCAGGACGTTGTCGCGGCGCACGCCCGGAGTTTCGCCGACCGTCATGGTTCCGGCGCGCCCCGCGAAGACCTCGCGGCGCATCTCGGCGAGGTATTCATGCAGGTGGGGCCCTTCGGAGAAGTGCGGGAAGCCCTCGCCCCACGCGCGCCCGGGGTAAACGACGCCGTCGGGCAGGGCCGGGTCCTTCGAGATCAGGTTGATGACGTCCATGCGGAAGCCGTCGACGCCGCGGTCGAGCCACCAGTTCATCATGCGATAGACGGCGGCGCGGACCTCGGGGTTGTCCCAGTTCAGGTCGGGCTGCTTCTTGTGGAACAAGTGCAGGTAGTACTGGCCCGTAGCCTCGTCCCAGGCCCAGGCCGAGCCAGAGAAGAAGGACCCCCAGTTGTTGGGCTGCGCCCCGGCCTCGCCGCCAACGTACCCGGGGCGGGGGTCACGCCAGATGTACCAGTCGCGCTTGGGATTATCCCGCGAGGAGCGTGACTCGACGAACCACGGGTGTTCATCGGAGGAATGGTTGACGACCAGGTCCATGACGAGGCGCATGCCGCGTTCGTGGACGTCCGCGAGTAGGCGGTCGAAGTCCGCGAGCGTCCCAAACATAGGGTCGATGTCGTAGTAGTCGGCGATGTCGTAGCCGTTGTCGGCCTGCGGGGAGGCGTAGATCGGCGAGAGCCACAGGACGTCCACGCCGAGCCCCTTCACGTAGTCCAGCTTCTGTCGGATGCCTTCGAGGTCCCCGAACCCGTCGCCGTTGGAATCCTTGAAGGAGCGCGGATAGATCTGGTAGACGACCGCGCCCTTCCACCACTCGTCGGGGCTGAGGCCGTTGCCCGCAGGGTTCAGCGCATCGTCTCGGAAAAACATGGAACACCTGCCATACGTTGAGGTCGAGCCGATCAGTCACAGACTATCGTGCCGCCCCACTCTCGCGCAGGCCGTGCAGCCACCAGCCGGGCAATTGCAACGACACAATTTCAATGCTTGAAAGGTTGACATGGAAATTATGTGCGACATTGCTGGGGAACCACGCCAGCAGGTCCAGCACGGTGCAGCACATGCCACCCGGTACGATCCCGCGCCGACATCTGCCGCCACGGCGTCCTGCGCGTTGAACACCACCTCGACAATCCGCCGTGGAAGGGTCTGGGTTTTTCGGACCGTTTGTTTTGAGAGGGTTGTTCTGAGTAGTCCTGGCTGCTTGTGGCCGGGCAGAATGGATGACCATGAGGAAGTTCTCG
>QWCZ01001058.1_pt1 | contig 12377 bp, 10 predicted proteins | sample 1972651 | NCBI WGS metagenome assembly QWCZ01 (sample SAMN09866695, study PRJNA288562) | Human oral metagenome isolate pre1_saliva, whole genome shotgun sequencing... | isolation source: mouth | host: Homo sapiens | place: USA: California
CGAATTACCACACTTTTACTGACGAAGAATTTAGAGAAGCTCAGAAAATAATGGAAAGGTACGTTGGAGAATGCGTGATTCATTAGAGGTTGAAATTGTGCGCGTCCGTCAGGAAAATCCTGAGGTGAAGACGTTATATTTTGCGCGACCGTTCGACTTTACCGCCGGACAATATATTACGGTTTTTATTGATGGTAGTAGTGTGCGTGAAGGGAAGGCCTATAGCATTTCTTCTACTCCTGACGATGAGCTAATGTCAATTACTGTGAAGAATGTTGGCGGTGAGTTTTCTAGCTATTTATGTTCGCGGAATGTTGGCGATAAATTACAAATTAGTCACGCTTACGGCGATTTTAATCCGCAAACAGAAAGTCCTTTGGTCGGAATTGCTGCGGGCTGTGGACTTAGTCCAATTTGGAGCGTTATGGCAAGTTCTAGCCAGCCGACGTTTTTATATTTTAGCCAAAAATCGCCAGAATATATGGTTTTTGAAAATGAGCTAGCGGCGTCAAATATTAAAGTGAAGAAGTTCAGTACTCGCCAGCAGATCGAGGAAAAAGATGGTTGGTTTAACGGTCGATTTGATGTAGAAAAAATTGTTCATGAAACGCCAGAAGATGCGCATTTTTTGGTCTGTGGCAGTTTGCCGTTCGTTAGAGATGTTTGGCAAAAATTATCCGCTGCCGGCGTAAGTGAATTGAAAATTTCAACGGAGACTTTTTTTGAGCAATGAACGAAGGTTTGGCGGATGGAGCGGGCGATTTTAATGTTTTCTCGGCGTTGAATGGCGATGTTAATTTTCAGGATTTATCTTCAAAAGTTGATGACGATGCGACTGAATTAAATTTGGTAAAAGCGGTTGCTAGCGGTGAGAAAATTGATACGTCATTTACTGAGGAAAGTGAAGCGGAAACAACAGAAGAATATTTGAGTGACGAAAGGCGATCGGAGATTTGCCAAAACGTAGCCAGTGCAGCGTGCGACAGTTGCGCTGCGGCGGGAAACTGTCCAATACTAAGAATGCGAAATTTTGCGGAAGAGAATTTACAGCCGGCAGCAGAGCCGAAGAGCTATTTGCCTGACTTAATGAATGATGATTATGATTTTGTTGTTGCTGGATATGTCAGTGCTGATAACGAAAAGAAGCCGTCCGAGTCGATTGAAAAAGATAGTCTATCAGAAAATAAAAAAACTGAATCCGTATCAGAAAAACCTGCGATTAAGGCGGAAGCGAGCGATGATGATGTGTCGATGCGCGTGTCGGCGGAAAATAATGAAGTGAACAAACCGACGGATGATGAATGTTTGGACGATAAAAGTGCGTCGTCGGAAAGTATTCCAAGCGCGAAAATAATCAAAGAAAATATCCCGCCGAAAATTAACGAAGAGTCGGAAGAGACCGAGGTGGCTAGTCAAATTAACTTGATGGACTCGGAAGACGTCGATGAAAAAGTAGATATGTCTTCTGAGAATCAAGCTCCGGCTGTTGATAAAGAGGATGAATTGTCTATAAAGAAAGATAGCTATATAGAGACTGAAAATAATATAAACTCTGCACCGATTTTGGAAGATTCTACTCCAAGGGAAGATCTGGTTGAGAAAGCTATTTCTAATGAGTCAAATTCCTTGCCTGTGCGTGATTTTGTTCAAGTCAATAATGAAATTGATATGGAGATGGATAACAATAATAATGCGCTAGCTGAGGCGGAATTGAGCGATGAGGTTGTGCGTAAAAGAATTGAATCAGAGAATAAGAAGGATTTGCCAACTTTACCGCAACGCGATTTTGAAGAGAGTGAAGTATGTTTCGAAGATTCAGAGAATGTTGCTGTGGCTGAGATTTCTGACGATCGTGCGGCTATGGGCGAATCGGATGATTTGGGTGATCGTGTAGAGTTGGATGAAGAGGGTGCGTGTGAATTGGAAGAATTGCCGACCAATAAGTCTGAAGTAATAGGACAATTTATTCCTGATTTGAAACTAGCCGATGATAAAATTGGTCAGAATAATGTCGTTGAAGAGGTTGTGAAAAAAGTTGCGGAAAAAACTGAATTGACTGAAGAATGCGGTGAATCGATTGTTGCAGATGATTTTGATGAGGTAAAATGCTCTGTAAAAATTGAAGAATCGAGCGATTGTTGCGATGACACCGATAATGTCTTGAATAGAGATTTAAATACTCCAGTTCCTCAGGAAATTCCTACTTTACCAGATAATTCATCGGATGAAAAAGCTAGTTATAATTGTGACGAAGACGTCGTCAATAATACAAATATGTCTGGCGTTTATTCGGGGCTTTGGGTTGATGATAGTCCGTTGAATCCGGAAGACGATAAGACTTCGAATAACTATGGCGTTAATATATTTTTACCTTTAGTGGAATTGCTAGGTTTTTTGGCTATTAAGACCTCTTCGATAAAACAGGAAATAATCATAAGATAAGAATGGGACATAGTATAATGTTTAATATGACAACAGGTGATAATCGTAAAGAACAAGAACGTACCAAATTACATAATACTATTTGGAAGATTGCAAATGAGCTGAGAGGCTCGGTTGATGGTTGGGATTTTAAAGCATATGTATTGGGATTCTTATTTTACCGGTTTATATCGGAAAATTTGGTTAATCATCTTAATGCTGAAGAGCGAAAGACTGGCGCAAATGATTTTAATTATGCGGAACTTAGTGATGATCAGGCTGAGTTCGGTCGTGAGGAGACAGTAAACGATAAAGGTTTTTATATTTTACCAAGTGAGCTGTTTGAAAATGTTCGTAAGCGCGCTAAAAATGATGAAAATCTGAACGAAACTCTGAGCAAAGTATTTCGTAACATCGAACAGTCGGCTAAAGGTTTTGATAGTGAGGATGATTTTCGTGGGCTGTTTGACGACTTAGATGTTAATAGCAATAAACTTGGACCGACTGTCGCTAGTCGTAATGAGCGATTGGTGAAGCTGATGAATGCTATTGGTGAATTAGAGCTTGGTAGATTTGAAGATAATACAATTGATGCCTTTGGTGATGCGTATGAATATTTGATGACCATGTACGCTGGTAATGCTGGAAAATCTGGAGGTGAGTTTTTTACTCCACAGGAAGTAAGTGAGCTTCTGGCGAAAATAACTGTTGTTGGCAAAACGTCGGTAAATAAAGTGTACGACCCAGCGGCAGGTTCTGGTTCGTTATTACTAAAGTTTGCAAAGGTTTTAGGCAAGGATAATGTTAGGCAAGGCTTTTATGGTCAAGAAATTAATATCACAACGTATAACCTTTGCCGTATTAACATGTTCCTGCACGACATTAATTATGAAAAGTTTAACATTGCGCATGGTGATACGTTAAAAGACCCAAAACATTGGGATGATGAGCCGTTTGATGCGATTGTTTCTAATCCACCATATAGTATTAAATGGGACGGCGATAGTAATCCAACACTTATTAACGATCCACGATTTAGTCCAGCTGGAGTACTTGCTCCACGCAGCAAGGCTGACTTGGCGTTTACTATGCATATGTTGAGCTGGCTGAGCGCTAGCGGTACGGCGGCGATTGTTGAATTCCCTGGCGCTTTATATCGTGGCGGAGCTGAGGCAAAAATTCGTAAATATTTGGTTGATAACAATTACGTCGATGCCGTGATTCAATTGCCACCAGATTTATTCTTTGGTACGACGATTAGCACGTGTATATTAGTCTTAAAAAAGAATAAGACAGCAAGTGATATTTTGTTTATTGACGCTAGTGCCGAGTTTGTCCGTCAGGGCAATAAAAACAAGTTAAGCGAAGAAAATCGACAGAAAATCCTGGATAGCTTCACTAATCGGCAAGATATTGATTATTTTGCAAAAGTCGCAACTTATGAAGATGTCGCCAATGACTACAACCTATCAGTTAGCTTGTACGTCGAGGCGGAGGATACGCAAGAAGTTATTAATATTACTGAGCTCAATGCTGATATTGCGAAGATTGTGGCTCGTCAGTCGGAATTGCGGACGGAGATTGATGCGATAGTTTCTAATATTGAAGGTGGTAAAAATGGATAAACGTGATATTCAACTTTTTGACAATCAAGAGATTCGTAGTGCTTGGGATGTAGATACTGAGCAGTGGTATTTTTCTATCATTGATGTTATTAGGGTCCTAACTGATCAGCCAAATCAGGAGGCAGCACGTAACTACTGGAAGTCATTGAAATCACGTATCAAAGACGAGAGTGGCCAACCGGGTACAAAACGTACCCAGTTGAAAATGAAGGCAGAAGATGGCAAGATGCGCCTGACGGACGTTGTTAATACAAAAGAGCTTCTGCGATTAGTGCAGTCAATTCCTTCGCCCAAGGCTGAACCGTTTAAACAGTGGCTGGCTGAAGTTGGTAATGAGCGTATAGACGAAGCTCAGAATCCAGAAATCGCAATTAATCGTGCGATGATGCATTACCGTACTTTGGGCTATGATGAAAATTGGATAAACGCACGCCTGCAATCGATCCAATTTCGTAAAGAGCTCACAGACGAATGGAGGCGTACTGGAGTTAAAGAGGGTAAAGAGTATGCACTATTGACTGGCATTATGATGAAAGGTTGGTCGGGAAAGACGGTCAAAGAATATAAACAATTTAAGGGTCTTAAGAAAGAAAACTTACGTGATAATATGACTAGTCTTGAGCTTGCCTTGAATATCTTAGCAGAAACGACCGCTACAGAACTGTCAAAGACAAAAAATCCAGACGGCCTAGATGGGCAGAAAGATATCGCAAATCGTAGCGGAGAAATTGCTTTAGATGCGAGAAATAATATTGAAAAGCAAACCGGACACAGTGTTATATCGCAACGAAATGCCAAAGATTTGCGGATTGGTGGCGGTAATGAGTAAAATTGATGATTTGATTAAAGAGTTGTGTCCGGATGGGGTTGAGTTTAAAAGACTTGGGGCTGTCTGTAATAAGATAAAAACCGGTGGTCAGCGCAATAAATCTACTCTGTCTAAAACAAGAAGCTCTGACAATCAATATCCCGTTATTAATGGAGGGATATCTGAATCGGGCTTTACTAACGAATTTAATACACCTTCTAATACAATCACTGTAAGTCAGGGCGGTGCATCGTCTGGATTTGTGAATTATGTGACTGAAAATTTTTGGGCAGGTGCACATTGCTATGTAGTTTCACCTTCTGATGAGAGTTATTTAAATAACAGATATTTATATTTTATATTAAAAAATAGTCAGACTTTATTAATGGATAGGGCCATTGGTGCCGGAATACCTGGTCTAAATAGTAGGGCGTTGAATGAATATAAAATCCCAATCCCGCCTCTTGAGGTTCAAAAAGAGATTGTGCGTGTGCTAGACTCGTTTACAGAGCTAGAAGCAGAGCTAGAAGCAGAGCTAGAAGCAGAGCTAGAAGCGAGAAAGAAGCAGTATGAATACTATCGCAATACGCTCTTGACATTTAACGAGAGAGAGAGAGAGTAATATGGAAATCAATGGGTGAAATAGGGTCTTTTTATGGCGGTCTTACTGGCAAATCAAAAAATGATTTTTCTGACGGTAATGCTAAATTTATCACATTCACAAATATATTCAGTAATATTGCTGTTAAACTGGACACAGACGCAACAGTTAAGATTTCTCAAAATGAAAAGCAGAATACAGTAATGAGAGGTGATGTTTTATTTACAGGCTCCTCGGAAATTAAAGAAGAATCAGGAATGTCATCTGTGGTAACTATGACTCCAGTAGAGCCAATGTACCTTAATTCGTTTAGTTTTGGTTTCAGAATCAAAAATGAGTTTAAGGGTGACTTAAATCCAGAGTTCATGAAATTTTTATTCAGATCTAACTACATGCGTAAATCTATCATAAAAACGGCTAATGGAGTGACAAGATTTAATATAAGTAAAAAGAGAATGTTGGACGTGAAAGTTCCGATTATTCCACTCGTTGAGCAAAATCGTATAGTTGTCACTCTTGATAAATTTGAAAAACTTACCAACGATATTTCTGTTGGTCTGCCGGCGGAGATTGAAGCCCGCCGCAAGCAATACGAATATTACCGTAATAAATTATTAACCTTTAAAGAGGTATGAAATATGCCATCTGAAAGGATGTTTAATGATATTAATGCCTTGTTTGTGGATATTAAAAGCCTTCTTTCTAGTCAGAAAAAACCTATTTTGATATATGCATTTAATGGGACTGGAAAAACTCGTCTTGCTAATTTATTTTATGATATGAACTCGCGAGACGAGGAGTTATCGCCTGTATGTTTGAATTATAGTGCATTGTTTGAGGATACTTTTCAGTGGGACAATACAGTCAATGAGCTTCATTTTATGGTTCAGGATGAATGGTTAAGGCGATTATTTGAAGACGAAGACTTAGAGAGCCGTGTTAAAGAGATATATGGGCGATATCACTTTTCACATTTTGAGCCGTTTTTTGATGTTGAAAATCAGTTAGTCTATTTTCAGATGGCAACTGGCGATGATAAAAGCAGTGATCATATTAAGATATCGCGAGCGGAAGAGAGCTTATTTATTTGGTCGGTGTATCATGCTGTGCTTGATTTGATGGTGGATACTCTAAGTGACGATATAGAAAATCGTACAACTGACGTGTTTAATGATGTCAAATATATTGTGATTGATGACCCAGTTTCATCAATTGACGATACGAGGATTATATCTTTAGCGATTGATTTAGTTAAGACAATAAAGCAATTAAAGAAGCTTAATGTAAAAGTGATTATTCTAACTCATCATGCGTTATTCTTTAATGTAGTTAAGAATATGATGCGAAAAGAAGAGGTGTCTTCATGGTCATTATCTTCGTCATACGAGGGAATTTGCCGTAAAGACATACAAGATTCGCCATTTGCCTATCATCTGTTTGCTATGGCGCTAATTAAACAGGCAATTGAAAATAATACAATTGAGCGCTATCATTTTAACCTATTTCGGGCAATTTTGGAGAAGACAGCAAATTTTCTTGGATATAAACACTATAAATTATTACTTACTGGAGAGAATAAAGACGAGACTTACCGTATATTAAACGTATATAGTCACAGTAGAATAGCAGATATGGAGCCGCAAGATATTCCGAGTGACTACAAGAAGCTTTTTGCGGATATGTTCAACGACTTTCTGAAGAGTTATAATTGGAAGATAGAGGATTAAAGAAAAATGCCAGAAAATTATCAATTGATTTCAGAAAATAATAATAGTACCGTCGTTAGCGATTACGTTTCGCCTTATCAGCGGGCGACGAATTATCAGAGCGAGGCGGAATTAGAGCAGGAGTTAATCAAACAATTGCAAGCGCAGGCGTATGAGTATTTGCCGATTAAGAGTGAGGGCGATTTAATACGGAATCTGCGCGCGCAGTTAGAAAAGCTGAATAATTATACGTTTTCTGATGTCGAATGGGAGCGGTTCTTTGCGGAGCGGATTGCTAATGGCAATGAGGGCATACCTGAGAAAACTTTCAAAATCCAGGAAGATCACATGCAATTATTGCAGCGAGATAACGGCGAGGTGATTAATATTCGGCTGCTGGATAAAACGAACATACATAATAATTATCTGCAGGTAATTAATCAATATGAAGTTTCGGGCGCGCGTGATAATCGCTACGACGTGACGCTGCTGGTGAATGGCTTACCGCTGGTGCATATCGAGCTAAAAAGGCGTGGTGTGCCCTTACAGGAAGCTTTCAATCAGATTAATCGCTATCAGCGGGATAGTTTTTGGGCGGGCAGTGGGTTGTTTGAATATGCTCAATTGTTCGTGATTAGTAATGGTACGCACACAAAATACTACAGCAATACAACGCGCTGGCAGCATATTTATGAGGCGGGTAAATCAGATTCGCATCGTAGTAAGAAAACCAGCAATAGCTTTGAATTTACCAGCTGGTGGGCGGATGCTAAAAATCGCCCAATTACCGATTTGATAGATTTTACGGCGACCTTTTTGTCTAAGCATACGCTGTTGAATATTTTAACGAAATACTGCGTGTTTACTAGTGACAAATTATTGCTGGTAATGCGTCCGTATCAAATTGTAGCGACTGAGCGTATTTTGAATCGTATTCAGATTGCTACAAATTATAAAAAGCTCGGTACTATTGAGGCTGGCGGTTATGTGTGGCATACCACGGGTAGCGGCAAAACGTTGACTAGTTTTAAGACGGCTCAGCTGGCAAGCAAATTAGACTATATCGACAAGGTGCTTTTTGTGGTTGACCGTAAAGACCTAGACTATCAGACGATGAAAGAGTATGACAAGTTTCAGGAAGGTGCGGCAAATAGTAATACTAGCACGCGGGTTCTGACAAGGCAATTGGGTGATCCGAATGCGAAGATCATTATAACGACCATTCAGAAGCTTGACACATTTATTAAGCGTAATCAGGGGCACAAGGCGTTTGATGATCACATGGTTATTATTTTTGACGAGTGTCACCGCTCGCAATTTGGTGACATGCACCATTCCATTACTAAGAGTTTTAGAAATTATCATCTGTTTGGATTTACGGGTACGCCGATATTTGCTGATAATGCGTCTAGTGGCGGGCGAGTTGATTTGCGGACAACCGAGCAGGCGTTTGGCGACAAGTTGCATACCTATACAATAGTCGATGCGATTACTGATAAGAATGTGTTGCCGTTTCGAATCGACTACATTCGGACAATTCGCGAGGCTGATGAGGTTGATGATCAACAGAAGGTGTTAGATATTGATCGTGAGCGAGCATTGAACGCTCCAGAGCGTATTAGCAATGTTGTGCAGTACATTCGTAAACATTTTGATCAAAAAACCATGCGCAATGCTAAGTCATATGCATTTACGCGACTGATGAATGTTCATGAAGTTGCGTCGGCACGAAATAGAGCGGCAGTTGAAGAGGCGAAAGATAAAATTCGGCTGAGTGGATTTAATTCAATTTTTGCAGTTAGCTCAATTGAAGCAGCTAAGCTTTATTATAATGAGTTTAAGCGTCAACAAAGTAACCTTCCTGAGGCGGGTCGGTTAAAAATTGCTACGATTTATAGCTACGGAGCCAACGATCCTGATTTGGAAATGGACGGCATGGATGATGAAAACTCGGAAAATACCGACGGATTGGACGTCTCGTCTCGTGATTTTCTGGAAGGTGCAATTCGCGATTATAATGCGACGTTTGGTACAAATTACGACACTGGCGCTGAGCGGTTTCAGAATTATTACAAAGACGTGAGTTTGCGCATGAAGAATCGAGAAATCGATTTACTAATCGTGGTGAATATGTTTTTGACGGGATTTGACGCTACGACTTTGAATACGCTGTGGGTTGATAAAAACTTGCGTATGCATGGGTTGATTCAGGCTTATTCGCGAACGAATCGTATTCTCAATTCAATAAAGACTTACGGTAATATTGTTACGTTCCGCAACTTAGAGAAAGAGACTAATGAAGCTTTGGCGCTATTTGGTGATCGTGAAGCTAAAGGTATTGTTCTACTGCGTCCTTTCCGAGATTATTATGGCTATGATGAAGATTCTGGAAAACGAACGCCAGGATATGTTGATTTAATTGCAGAAATAAAAGATAAATTCCCAGTTAGCGAGATGATAACTGGCGAACAGAATAAAAAAGAATTTGTGAGATTGTATAGTGCAATTCTAAGAGTGAAGAATATTTTGTCTAGCTTTGATGAATTCATCGGACGGGAGATATTAAGTCAGCGAGATGTGCAGGATTATCACAGTATGTACATCGATCTCTACAATGAGCTGCGGCCAAAAACTGATAGCAACAAGGAGAATATCAATGATGATTTGGTGTTTGAAATGGAGCTTATTAAGCAGGTTGAAATAAATATAGATTACATTTTAGAATTGATTCGTCAATATCATGATAGCCATTTGAATAATAAAGAGATCTTAGTTGATATCGATAAAGCGGTTAACTCGTCTATAGAGTTACGCAATAAAAAGGATTTAATTGAACAGTTTATTGATTCACTCACGGTTGATAGTTCGGTTGATGGTGATTGGCATGAGTTTGTTAAATCAAGAAAAATTGAAGAGCTAGACCAAATTATTGATGACGAAAAATTGAATAAAAAGGCAACGTATTCATTTGTCGAAAATGCTTTTCGTGACGGATATATTCAATCGACTGGAACGGACTTGTCGCGAATACTGCCGCCAATCTCGCGTTTTTCGGCAGGAGGTGAACGTACTAAAAAGCGTGAAATAGTGCTGCAAAAGTTGAGAGGATTTTTTGATCGATTTTTCAGTATTTCTAATGGAAAATTGTAAATATAAGGGTATTATTCTATTGGGAGAAGCGTATGAATGATAAAGAAAATATTATTAATGTCGCTCGTGCTATTATTCGCATTGGTGACGCCGCTGAAAAAGCCAAAGATTATGGTTTGTTGAAGTCGCTAGAGGAAATGGTTGGTCAATTGACTCGACATAATGTTAAGGACGCTGAGGTTGATATGCAGTTGTTGTTGGAATATGTTAAGTCATTGAACGATTGTGAATGTTGCCGAGAATCTAACGGCGAGATGAGTACTGCTGATTTGGTTAATGAAATAAATCGACAATTAGCGCGTCTTAGTCAGGAGCAAGTGGATGATTCTAGTAAATCGGCTTTGGAATTTGAGCCGACAGTTCATTTAGTGACTGCGAATTATGCCAAGGATGAGAATGGGACGACCTCTGGCGTATCAATAGCTTTGGTTTTTAATAAAGATGGCTCGGTAAGTGCACCGCGTGATCATTTCTTGAATACGGAATTACTTAATTATTTTAACGATAACCATCAGGTCGATTATCAATTTATTGAAGATGATTTACCGCCGAAACTTCAGGATTATCAATTAGTTGCGGGAACGGCGGAAGTGCGAGAAATCTTGCCACGGGAATTGGAAGTGATAGATTTTTAAGATTTTATGAAAGTCTCCGTACACATTAAACCAAACTCTCGCCATCGTGAGGAAGTTGTGAAAAATGACGACGACACATTGACGGTTTATATCAAAGCTCCAGCAATTGAAGGTCGAGCCAACGCGGCGGCTATTAAATTATTGGCAAAACATTTTAAGGTTTCGCCGTCCAAAGTTAAATTAGTGCGCGGTGCAACTTCAAAATATAAGATATTTGAGATTGATTAAGCTTATGGATAAACGGCGCCCGGTGTCATATCGCCGATTAAATTTTGTACCGTTACGAATGAATAGCCTTGTTGTTTGAGTGAGTCAAGGATACAAGGAACGGCATTTACGGATGTCGGATGAATATCGTGCATTAAAATCACAGCTCCGTTGCGAGCGCCAGCGACAGCCCTTGAACAGACGATTTCGCTATTACGATCAGCCCAGTCGCGCGTATCGACAGACCAAACAACTGCCGACATTCCGCGCTGACGGAATTGCTCCAAAACCGTCCGATTAAACGCGCCGTATGGTGGGCGTATGATATTAGGTTTGGTGCCGACGGCTTGTTTTATGGCGTTATTTGTCTGGTCAATTTCGCTAGCGAGCTGCTCCGCCGAGACCTTATTTAACTCTGGATGCGACCAAGAATGATTGCCTAATTGATGTCCACGCGACTGCACACGGCGTAATGTATTGGCGCGTGCTGAAACTTTGCTACCGATTAGGAAAAATGTCGCTTTGGCGTCGTACTTATCCAATATGTCCAACAGTTTTTCAGTATATGGTCCAGGTCCGTCGTCAAAAGTTAAGGCAATTGTTTTATTTGCGACGGTAGGAGTTGGAGCTGCGGGCGCTGGTTTTGGTTTTTCTGCAGGCTTGGGGATGTTGGCGAATTTTCTCGCCGTTGGGTTTTGCAGATATTTAGAGACGGAGGAAATTGGCACAGTAATTGTCAATTCGCCGTAAGATGATGGCAGTAGCGACGCCTGACCAAGCGGCCAAGCCAGTGCATTGCCGTTATTGGTGATGATGAAATTAGACAAAGCTTCTTTATTTATGATTTCGTTCAGGTCAATTTCTGGCTGTTGACGCTGTTTGATAGTCTGAGAAATGCTATTTTTGGCAGCGGATATGATTGCTTCGGCGGCTTCATCGGACTGTTCTGTAAAATCAGCCAAGCTGACAACTTCGCCAGATTTTTTGTCGAAAGTCCAAAATTGCGTCATTGATGCTGGATGTGCGCCATTCATATCCTGTTTAATATTGACGACAATCGACAGCGCTTCTGAAGTGTTGTGCGTGACTTGATAACCAATTGTTTCGGTCATTGGCTTATCAAACACTGTCGCCAGTAAAACCGTATTTTGAAAATCGCGATCAATTTTATCAATCGACTCGCTAATTAAGCGATTAATCTTTTCATTTTCCGTGATCGGATAT
>QWCZ01004645.1_pt1 | contig 12371 bp, 9 predicted proteins | sample 1972651 | NCBI WGS metagenome assembly QWCZ01 (sample SAMN09866695, study PRJNA288562) | Human oral metagenome isolate pre1_saliva, whole genome shotgun sequencing... | isolation source: mouth | host: Homo sapiens | place: USA: California
AGATGCTAATAGACAACAAGAATACAAACAAGAATAATCTTTTTACCATAAAACTATTTCATTAACTGATTTATATGATGGTTAGACACATAAGAAGTTTAACCTTAATCTTCACTTTTAACAGCTTATATAAGACATTTACAATTATTTTTTGTAACATTGCAGTTGATAGTTAATTTAACTAATAACAATTAAATGCGATACAACTAAACATAAAGGAGTATGAAACATAAAGTATTCATCACAGGTATATTAATTTCCTTTGTCTTATCTTCATGCAATAATACAACGAAGAAAGTGGATAACAACCCTACAAATGATAGTGCAGCTTCTATCGTCTTGGTTGATAAGAGTGCTCCCGAAAAAGTGATAGCACAACCTGACCGATTTGTTACTTACAAGAAGACGGAACGTTACCAACTAAATACTGATTGGGGAACTGACGAAGGACAGGATGACCCCACTTACAATGTAGGACACAAGAGTCTTAACCTGCAATGGCCTATTTACCTCAATGGAGTTACACAATTACCTATCTTACAAGACCACCTAATGATTCTCATATTTGGTAAATCATGTCCTGATATACAATCAGCTATGGCAGAGTATTGGAGGCTGGGAATGATAGATGAGTGTGGTCCATACGATCCAGGAGAAGAGATTACATTAAAAAGAGTGAAGAGTAATAATCCTAATTTCGTCCAATTCATATTGAAACGTATGGTTAATTGGGGTGGAGGAACTGGTGCTTCTATAGAAACCTCTACTAAAGGTATTACCTATGACAAGCGTGTACAAAAGATACTTCGAAAGAAAGACATCCTTAAAAACCCACATAGTCTCCAGCTCGTACAAGTTCTAAATAAAGAAATAAAGAGGATTATGAAGGTTCAAAATGAGGAATACAACCTACTTTCCAAGATGCCTGATAAAATCATTGTTGGAGATAAGGGACTAACTTTCGTATGCCCCGATTGTATACAATTTACTTATCAAGGAGACGAAATAGAAGTGTTCGTACCTTACTTCCGAATAGCAAATTATCTTACAAACGACTTCAAGCAATCTATCAATATGCAATAACTTGCACAGATAGGACAAGCTTTTATACGGATTGGAAGTAAAGAGATAGTTTATGAAACAGCGTATCATCATATCAAAACAATTACAGACAGACTTGGCAAAAGCCATTGCTGAATGTGAACATGATAGAATCTTTGTTCTCGTAGACGAGACTACTAACAAACTCTGTTGGTCTCTTGTCAAGGATTATTTATGTCTGAAAGATGCCCAAACAATTATTATTGGTGCAACAGACAGACGTAAGAATCTTGACACACTCGTCCATGTATGGGAATCATTACAGCAAGGGAAAGCCACACGCCACAGTCTACTCATCAACCTTGGAGGTGGTATGGTGACCGACCTAGGTGGTTTCGCAGCCTCAACCTACAAACGGGGAATTAACTTCATCAATATTCCAACAACCTTACTTGCCATGGTGGATGCAAGTGTTGGAGGTAAAACGGGTATCAACTTTGGTGGGTTAAAGAACGAGATAGGAGTCTTTAATGATGCTGAATTTGTATTGCTTGATACCAACTGGCTCCGAACACTTGATGAAGAAAATATCCGCAGCGGTTATGCTGAGATGCTCAAACATGGTTTGATAGCTGATGATACGATGTGGGCAGAGCTCATCAACTTCAATCTAGCACAACCTAATCTTCGTCAACTAGCCTCTATGCTGAACAAGAGTGTACGCATTAAGGAACGTATAGTTACAGAAGACCCACACGAAAAGGGTATTCGTAAAGCCTTAAACCTCGGTCACACCTTTGGACATGCGTTCGAGTCATGGGCAATGAAGCGCCAACCTGTCTTGCATGGATACGCTGTCGCCTTTGGACTGATTGCAGAACTGTATCTTGCAACAACACGAACAGACTTCCCCACAGAGCGCATGCGCCAAACAGTAAACTTCATTCGAGCATATTATGGAAGTCTTCCTATCACCTGCAACGACTATCCTGAGCTTATAGAACTCATGCACCACGATAAAAAGAATCGTGGTAATGAAATCAATGTAACGCTCCTTGGTGGGATTGGAGACATCCGCATCGATCAGACCATCACGGAGGAAGACATTAAGGAAGCACTCGACTTTTTCCGTGAGGGGTAGACTAGTATTCGTAAGTCCAGCTTATGAAAGGTATTCTTAACCATCTTAGTAATACAAAACCAGCTCATTTATAGTACGTAAAACCCCTAATTAAGTTTGAAATTCATTTGCTGTCAGTTTTAACATTTACACTATATCATTGATTACTAACACCTTATATACTGTAAAAAGATGACACCATAAGTTCTCCTAACTGCTCTTGTGTTAAATGCCGTGACTGACGAGCTTTCTTTATAGCTTCTCCCATAAGGAACGAGTTCATATCAGACTCGTATTCATCACGCAAAACAGTCCCTTGCTTGCCCAAAACGGTGTCAAGCATATCCTCATGTGTATATAACTTCTCCTGTCCCATTATTTTCTTCGCTTATTATTAAAATATTCTTTTCGCTTTTCCTCAGCCTTCTTTATTTCTTTTAAAGGCGTCTTTTGCGTTTTCTTTGTAATGCCATGCGTAGCAACAACCAATGTCTCTGCATCTGTATCCCAAAAAGCAAACAGGCGATAAGCCATCCCATCATATAGAGTTCGGAACTCCCATATATCTGTATTACCCAGTTTTTTAAACAAACTATTGTCGAGTACGAACATACTCTTACCTATATTGTATACCACTTTGACCCTTGCTTTCTGTGGTAAGAGGGTTAAGAAGTCTATTGCATCCTGCATATAGGCTATCTTAAATCTTGCTTCTCGTTCCATGTTATTGATTGTCTGCTACAAAGATAAGCATTAGTTTCCATATATGTAACCTTTCTCTTTCTTTTTTTGACCATAATTTATACTAAAGGATTTGAACAAGTTCCTCCATAAAAGATAATACCAAGCCCCTCCCCCACTAATTCCTCACATCTAAGAAACTATAAACAAGAATACTACTATCTGATTATTTACAATCAAGGGAACTTCCACTTGATAGTAAACATGTTCCCTTCTGTCGCCGAATATCATTTTTTCTTTGTATCTTTGCAGCCCAAGTACAACAGCTAAAAGGCAAACATGTTCCCTTTTGTCGCTGTTGTCTCATACACAAAGACATTATGAAAGAGAAGAAGATAATTAACGGGCTTAATGATCAAGAGGTGTTAGCAAGTAGGCAGAAGTACGGTGAAAACCTCCTCACGCCACCTGCGAAAGAGCCTATGTGGAAGCGTTTTATAACGAAATTTGAGGATCCTTTAATTATCATCCTACTTGTTGCTGGCGTTCTCTCTATCGCTATCTCTTTCTATGAATACTATGGTTTGCATGAAGGAACAGAGGTGTTTTTCGAGCCAGTAGGCATTTTTATCGCCATACTATTGGCTACTGGCATGGCATTCTTCTTCGAAGAGAAAGCGAACAAAGCCTTTTCTGTTCTCAACCAAGTCAATGACGAAGAGCCAGTGGAGGTCATTCGCAATGGCAACACCACCCAAATAACAAAGCGAGAGGTTGTGGTTGGCGATGTTGTTAGGCTCAACACGGGCTCTGAAGTGCCTGCTGATGGAGTGTTACTACAAGCTATCTCTCTCAACATAGACGAGTCATCTCTCACTGGAGAGCCTATCTGTCATAAGAGTACACACGAAGCTGATTTCGATAAAGACGCAACCTTCCCAACAAACTATGTCCTTCGTGGAACGAAGGTGATGGAAGGTCATGGTTTATTCCGTGTTGAGAAGATTGGAGATAACACCGAAAATGGTAAGGTTTTCGTAGCTTCTCAGATTGATAACAGCGTTAAGACACCCCTTACCGAGCAATTAGAACGATTGGGCAAACTTATTACTTGGGCTAGCTACACCATTGCCGCCCTCATTCTCATTGCCCGCATTATCATGTTCTTTTCGAACTTCTCCTTCGATTGGGTACACTTCCTGCAATATCTCCTAGACTCAATTATGATTTGCGTGACGCTTATCGTCGTTGCTGTTCCCGAAGGATTACCTATGGCAGTAACGCTTGCTTTGGCTTATTCAATGCGTCGTATGCTAAAAACAAATAATCTTGTGCGCAAGATGCACGCTTGCGAAACAATGGGAGCAACGACTGTCATTTGTACAGATAAGACCGGAACGCTAACGCAGAATCAAATGCGTGTGAGTGAAATGGCTATTGACAGGGAGACTGAAGAGCACAAGGCGTTAGCAAGAGAGGCTATTGCTGTGAACTCAACAGCATCTCTCGATTTCACTGACGCTCATCACCCAACCGCCTTAGGCAACCCAACAGAAGGTGCACTCCTACTCTGGTTAAATGATCAGGGCTATGATTATCGTCAGTTGCGCACAGAGGCTGAAGTGATAGACGAACTTCCTTTCTCAACAGAACGCAAGTGCATGGGAACCTTGGTGCGCTCTGCTCAACTTCCAGGGAAGACCATCTTATATATAAAAGGTGCAACTGACATCATCCGTAACTATTGTTCTTCTATCATGGGGAATCGTTCGTGGGATGAAATTAGCAACCAGTTGTTAACCTGGCAGAACCAAGCTATGCGCACATTGGGCTTTGCCTGTATGCTCATCGACGATGACAACTTACACGAGGGGGTAATTCCAACCCTCCTCGATACCATTAAACAAACAGGGAAAGGGTTAACTTTCCAAGGTATCGTAGCCATCTCCGACCCTGTTCGTAAGGAGGTTCCTGCTGCTGTTCGGGAATGTCTTGATGCTGGAATAGACGTTAAGATTGTCACAGGCGATACCCCGGGAACAGCAAAAGAGATAGGTCGACAGGTGGGACTATGGACTGAGAAGGATTGTGATAAATGTGTGATAACAGGTCCGGAGTTTGAAGCTCTAAGCGACGAAGAACTTTCTAAACGTGTAAACAGTCTAAAGATCATAGCCCGCGCACGCCCAATGGATAAGAAGCGATTGGTTGAAGCCTTGCAAGCCCAGCACCAAGTCGTAGCTGTTACGGGCGATGGAACAAACGATGCTCCAGCTCTCAAAGCGGCACACGTGGGTTTATCAATGGGCGATGGGACAAATGTTGCGAAAGAAGCATCCGATATCACTATCATTGATAACTCCTTCCGTTCTATCGGTCGTGCGGTAATGTGGGGGCGATCACTCTATCAGAACATTCAGAGATTCATCCTTTTTCAGATGACAGTAAACGTTGCTGCCTGCCTTATCGTTCTAGCAGGTGCATTGATGGGGACGCAGAGTCCACTGACAGTAACTCAAATGTTATGGGTCAACCTCATTATGGATACCTTCGCAGCAATGGCTCTCGCCTCCCTTCCACCATCAGAATCTGTCATGCATGATAAGCCTCGCAACCGCAAGTCATTCATTATTAATCCAGCAATGACAAGGCTCATTCTCGGTGTTGGATGTTTATTCTTTGTAATCCTACTCACGTTACTTTATATGCTGGAACATGCTCCTATTCAATCAATAACCGACTTCCTTACGTGGCAAAATACGGGAAATCATGAACTAACGAACCATGAGTTGAGCATCTTCTTCACACTCTTTGTGATGATACAGTTCTGGAACATGTTTAATGCGCGAGCCTTTGCAACAGGACGCAGTGCCTTCCACTTGAAAGGTTGTAAGGGTTTTGGTGTTATAGCCTTGTTGATATTTGTGGGGCAGATTATCATCGTGCAGTGCGGTGGAAGGATGTTCAACGTCTCTCCTCTCAGCCTTTCTGATTGGTTGATCATCGTCACTTCAACCTCTGTCGTTCTATGGATTGGAGAGTTATTCCGCCTCTTCAACAAACGAAACAAGTAATAGTCACAAATCAAAGAGAATATCAACTAATAAACAGAAGAGCCTTTCTTTCATGCAAAGAGAGGCTCTTCTTGTTGTGAGGAAAGGCTTTCTTAATAGTGAAAAGGGCGTTACTTTGACTGGAGAAAAGATCCTCTTACAAGAGAAAGAACTTCTCATAAATATGAAAAAAACATCCAGCGACTTGATTTTCATTATATTTTCACTATCTTTGCAAAATACTATTTATCGATAAACACATGGTCAGAAAAAGAAAAAACAAGCTAAGAGACGTATGGGAGTTCTTAGTGATTGCTTTTGCAATGTTGCTTGGTAGTTTTGGTTGGTGCGCCTTCCTCTTACCTCACAAGATTACAATTGGTGGTATTGCGGGTATTGCATCTGTTATCCAATGGGGTCTAGACATACCCGTTCAATATACCTACTTGGCAATTAATGGCATTCTTCTCTTCGTTGCTTTGAGGATTCTTGGATGGAAGTTCTGCATTAGAACTATCTTTGCAGTGGTCACTTTCGCCATCTTTACATCGTTCTTTAGACAGGTGTTTGCGGGTCATGCACTCTTTGCCGACCAACCTTTCCTTGCCTGTGTAGTAGGAGGTGTACTATTAGGAGCTGGTGTTGCCATCGCATTACAGTACAATGCAAGCTCTGGCGGATCGGATGTTGTGGCTGCAATGATACATAAGTACCGTGACATCTCACTAGGTCGTGTCATCTTGGCATGCGACCTTTGCATTATTAGCTCAAGTTATCTCGTATTGAATAATTGGGAGAAAGTGATCTATGGATACATCGTTCTCTTTGTCATGACATACGTTGTTGATTACTTGATTAATGGTATGCGAGGTTCCGTTCAGTTCTTTGTTATATCGGAGCATTGGGCAGAGATCGGCACAGCCATCAATAACGATGTGCCACGCGGATGTACCATCATCAATGCACAAGGGTTCTATACGGGTAAGGACTTGAAGATGCTCTTCGTCATAGCAAGGCGTTCGGAAGCACGTGCCATCTACCAACTCATTGATGAAATAGACCCTAACGCATTTGTTTCGCAAGGGGCTGTTAATGGTGTATATGGCGTTGGTTTTGATCGCATGAAAGTATCACATCGCAAGAAAATAACCGAAGAACAGGTACAAGCCTGACGGTATTTTAGATAGGAAAGGATCATAGAATGGATATTCAGGAGATAAAAGATAAACGCATCGCAGTGCTTCTCTCTGGCGGTGTAGATAGCTCGGTCGTCGTGTATGAGTTTGCTCGACTGGGCTTACACCCCGATTGTTTCTATATTAAGATAGGACCAGAAGAGAAGGAGGAATGGGATTGCAACTCTGAAGAAGACTTGGAGATGGCTACTGCCGTGGCGCATCGTTATGGCTGCAAGTTGCAAGTCATCGATTGTCATAAGGAGTATTGGGATCAGGTAACGAGCTATACTATGGAGAAGGTAAAGGCTGGTTTCACTCCAAACCCTGATGTGATGTGTAACAGACTCATAAAGTTTGGTGCCTTCGATGCGAAGATGGGGCATGATTATGACCTAATAGCAACGGGGCATTATGCGCAGACTGAATGGATTGATGGGCGTAAATGGCTTACAACAAGTCCTGACCCTGTAAAAGACCAGACCGACTTCTTAGCACAAATATACGATTGGCAACTAAAGAAAGCGATATTCGGTGACATCATCGAATTAGAGACTGGTAAGAAGATTGGTGAGCACCGTGGACTATGGTTTCACACCATCGGACAACGCAAAGGATTGGGTCTTGGCGGTGGTCCTTGGTTCGTTGTTAAGAAGGATGTAGCGCAGAATATTCTCTATGTAAGCCATGGTTATGATCCAGCAACAGCTTATAAGAAGGACTTCCCACTGCATGATTTCCACTTCCTAACCGAAGGTATCACGGAACTACCAGCTAAGGTGACTTTCAAGATACGCCATACACCGGAGTATCACACGGCTACCGTAGAGCAACTAAGCGATGGGAAGTGCCTCATCCATTCTACAGAGAGTATTCATGGAGTTGCCCCCGGACAGTTCTGTGTCATATATGATGAGCAGCACCACCGCTGCTTTGGCTCTGGAGAGATTACTCTCTAAGGCGCATTTGAATCGTATCACACAATTATTTATAACTTCTTAAAGCGACATTCAAAAGCAATGTCTCTTTAAGAAGTCTTCGTATTGATTGCTATACCCATTAAACACGTTGATATCAACATCACCATGAATACCACGCACCTTACCATCAGGACTAAGCTGCCAGTAAGCTAACTTGAAGTTAGGTTTATACTCTCCATAACGCGCAATCCACACGAGATAGTTATCACCAAGGTCGGGGGCTAAGGGCATATAACGATTAGCAAACGACTGACTGATATAGAGTATCGGGCGATGACCCGTGTGTTTAAATACCATAGACATCCATATCCTCACTTGTTTGAACAGCACTTCAGCACCTCCCATAGCATGAATTTGCGCATCAGTAGGCTCTACGTCGAGCACAGGGGGTAGGTCGCCTTTCCTGAATCGAGCTTTCTTTAAGAAGAAGTTAGCCTGCATATAGCCCGAAGACAAGGTTGAGAAGAAATGGTAAGAACCCACTCCGATTCCATGCTGACGGGCTGCCAAGTAATCAGAATAGTAATAGTTGTTGAGTAAAGTTCGCCCTTCAGTTGCCTTAACATAGGCGAATGAGACTGGATAGTCAACTATCCCTTCCACCTTCTTACTACTTAATGTACCGAGATGGGTGATTCTTAATTTGCTCCAAGCTATGCTGTAACGCTGCTCCCCCTTCTCATGTTGATGTTTAGAAAGGTCTATGCCATAGATACGGTCAGCGTTGTAAGTGAGGCGTTCGCCCTTAAATACGTTGTTCTTCCACTCCCCTACCTTCAGAAAGTCATGTGGCGCAACATTGATACCAAAGCCATTTCGCTTGCCATCCTGCCAATGCCCATCATAGAAACTACCATCATTACCATAATACTGACCATATCCCTCAGCCTTTCCTCCTCGTTGCTCGCCAACGTAATAACCCGCAGAATCAATCAAAGCTCCTGCTGGAAAGCCAAGAACAGGATGCGAATAAGCCTTGAAGTCACGCAAACTCTCTTGCATTCCTCGCTCTCTGCCGAAGCGTGAAGAGATCGTCCAAGGAGTCATACAATCAGATGTCTGCAAGCAAAGAGCCCATCGGTTTGATTCATCATTCAAGCGATTACAAACCATTATCTCGCCGGGCTTATACCATACACGTGCTGTGTATTGATTCACTTGACAGATTCGAAGACGTGCAGTAGGTTTTATATCTTGCAAAACGTGTATAATCCTTTGCAATGAATCTATCTGATGAACCACCGCTGTATGATAATCGGCAATCTTGTTATAACCATAGTCTTGCACACTATGAACACGCAAATAATAGGCAGTTTCATTGCGCTTGGACTCTAAACCCACTAACTTTATATCCATCTTCATCAATGCGAACATCAATACCTGACGCAACTTCTGATCCTTCAGATTGATAATTGTGGAAGGATAATGACGTCTTATCACTGCTATACGCCCAAAGCTAGAAGGCAAAATGGGGAGTTTATTCACCCAATAGCCCTCTGTTACGGACATACGTGAGCGTATAGAGTCACCTGGCAGACTACCATCTACAAAGGTGGAGTCGGTATAATTGGAGAAATAAGCTGCTGGTTTACCATCAACGTCCAACTGATAATAAGACTTTTCAGTCACATCTACGGCACATCTTTGTATATGTCTTCTTGTCAACGAGAGGTTACGCCTGGCAATAGATGACAATAGGGAAGCTACGAGAATAAGGCTTACACCCTTGTAAAAATTCCTGTTAAAGAACGAACGAAACATCTAAATAACCTTTAAAATCTTTGCAAAGTTACTAATAAATACCTAACTTTGCCTCGCAAAAGATGAGAAAATCGGTAAATATAACACTTTCCCTCCTACTATCACTGATGATTGTTTGGATTGGTTCTGGTGTGCTGACAATGGTTTGTGAGCATACTGGTAATGTGTCTGTAGCCGATAACATGAGGGATGGACATTGCAAGAAAGAGGCTAACAAGCACTGCATGAAACTGCAAGTAAAGAGCTTGTCTGCCACAAATACTGCACAATCTTCTATACAGAAGGTGCATCCTATCCAAATATCTCTACTCCCGCAACTTGTTACAAGTTGCTCGTTATTGCCTTTGCCCACATTGACAAAGGTCCCAGAGAAAGTGCTCTCATTGCTTTGGCATAGTCCGCCTAGGCAATATCTACGCTTTCTTACCACACTTCTTATTTGATATAAAGTCTCTCTGAATCCCTTTCAATAAGGGACGCACTCGGCGTATCAGAGCTTTAACGAGGCACTATTAGGAATCAAGAGGATGTCTTGATGGGGTTATCCATCATGCGTCTACGTTTTTCTCGGGTGCTCGAAGGATTATTGTATGGCTCATCAGACAACACTGAATGCCATACGATTCATTTTAAACTATCATTTTAAAGACTTTATATGAATAAGAAAATACAACTTGCAGGGCTTGCGCTGCTCTTTACTCCAGCGGCTTTCGCACAACAGACAGCCATCGAATCTACCACAACAACCCCTATTGACACAACTGCAACACTGAAAGAACAAACGCTTTCAAACGTGACGGTAACAGCAAGGGCAGCGACTGTGCGCACATTGGCTGGCGCTATCAACGGAAAGGATATTCTACGTGATGAACTCTTCAAAGCTGCATGCTGCAACCTTGGAGAGAGCTTCGTAAACAACCCTTCAGTAGATGTCAACTACTCAGATGCCACTACTGGAGCAAAACAAGTGAAGTTACTCGGATTGAGTGGCACCTATGTTCAAATGCTAACAGAGAACCTCCCTAACTTTCGCGGTGCTGCCTTACCTTACGGATTGGGCTATGTTCCAGGCAACTGGATGAAGAGTATGCAGGTGAGCAAGGGTAACTCTTCAGTGAAGAACGGCTATGAAGCCATGACTGGACAGATTAACGTCGAATACGTCAAACCTGAGGATGAGACGGGCATGAGCGTTAATTTATATGGAAGTACTATGGGGAAGTTCGAAGCCAATGCGGATGGTAACATTCATATCAATGGTAACAAGAACCTTAGTACGGAACTTCTTGCACACTTCGAGAATAATTGGAGTAGGCATGATGGTAATGGGGATGGATTCCAAGACGACCCTCAAGTGAGACAATATAACCTACAGAACCGATGGTACTGGAAGACGGGCAACTACATGCTCCACGCTGGTTTGTCACTATTAAAAGAGGACAGAATGAGCGGACAGGTTAGTCATCACGCATCCTTAATGCCTGCTATGACTACACCTTATCGCATCAACATAGCAACTGACCGCTATGAGGCTTACATGAAGCACGCTCTCATTCTCAATCCTGAGCACGGCACGAACATCGCCTTAATGGGTAATGTTTCCATGCACAAGCAGGATGCGCAATATGGTATTAAGCAATACTTCGTCAACGAGAAGAATGCTTATGCCTCATTGATATTCGAGACGAACTTCACACCAGAGCATAATCTATCGGCTGGATTGAGCCTCAATCACGACTATCTGCACCAGCGACTGACTCTCCCAACAGGCTATAACCCGTCTGACTATGGTAACCTCTATCCTATGACGAGAGGCATTGAGAGTGAGACAACACCTGGTGCTTATGCGCAATACACCTATAACTTAAATGGTAAACTCATCGCTATGGCGGGCTTACGCATTGACCATAGTAATATATACGGCACCTTCTTCACACCAAGATTCCATCTGAAGTGGGTTCCAGCGAGCTTCCTTACAATGCGTCTATCGGCTGGTAAGGGCTATCGAAGCCCTCACGCTTTGGCTGAAAACAATTTCCTCATGGCATCAGGACGCCGCCTCATCATAGACAACCTCAAGCAGGAGGCTGCATGGAACTATGGGGCAAGCCTAAGCTTCACCTTCCCTATCAACAACAAGTTACTCAAGTTGAATACGGAATATTATTACACGCACTTCATCTCACAAACGCTTGTTGATTACGATACCAACCCACAGGAGCTGCACATCACCAATCTCAATGGCAAAAGTTTCTCACACACCTTCCAGGTGGATGCCTCTTATGAGTTATTCAAAGGGCTCGACCTCACAGCCGCTTATCGTTATAACCTCGTCAAAGCGACTTACAACAATCGACTGATGTGGAAACCGCTACAAAGCAGATACAAGGCTTTGCTCACCGCAAGCTATAAGACGCCCCTAGGTTTGTGGCAGTTCGATGCTACATTAGCACTCAATGGCGGTGGACGAATGCCCGAACCTTACACCTCACCAGTGACAGGCAACCTATCATGGGAGCGCACCTACAAGGCTTACGGGCAAGTGAATGCACAGATAACA
>QWCZ01001060.1_pt1 | contig 12363 bp, 14 predicted proteins | sample 1972651 | NCBI WGS metagenome assembly QWCZ01 (sample SAMN09866695, study PRJNA288562) | Human oral metagenome isolate pre1_saliva, whole genome shotgun sequencing... | isolation source: mouth | host: Homo sapiens | place: USA: California
TGACGGCGCTGTGCTTGCTTCCGATGCCTTCTTCCCATTTGCGGATAATGTGGAAGAAATCGCCAAAGCAGGTATCAAGGCCATCATCCAGCCAGGTGGATCCGTCCGTGATCAAGAATCCATCGAAGCTGCTGACAAATATGGCTTGACTATGGTCTTCACAGGAGTGAGACATTTTAGACATTAAGAATGCTAAAGGGAAGAAAACAGTTTCTTTCCTTTTTTTGAAATGAAATAATAGATTAATAAAAAAAAATTACGAGAAGCGAATTTATTTGTAAATTAGAAAACATCATAATTTTATCAGCAAGGTAATAAATAAAGTTATGATAAACTATGTTAGAAGTAAATATTTTTGATATAATGATGTTAGCAGAGCGCAATCAAGGAGGGGATTGATTTGGAAATTAAAAAAAATTATTTAATAAATAGATTTTTTTCCAGAAATACTATCAAAAATCTCGTACAAAATAAAAAAGATTCAGTTTTTGAGCGTGTTTCGCAACATTATAAATTAGAAAATAATTTGTCCACTATTCAAAATGTTTATAATAAACTATCTCGGTCGTATCGGAACGAATACTTCTATAAGAATACTCTTTTAAATAAACGTTTATTAGGAATACATAGTGTCAATACTACAACAGCTTTAACAGAGATACCTGTCGGTCGAGCAAAACCAGATTTTATTTTAATCAACGGAAAGGCGGTTGTGTATGAAATAAAAACAGAATTAGACAATTTTGACAGACTTGAAAACCAAATCAATGAATATTATAAAGCTTTTAACCATGTTGCCATTTTGACATACGAAAAGAACATAGAAATGGCGAAAAGAAAAATTGATGAGATTAATAAACCTATTGGTTTATATATTTTACAAAAAAACGTAAAAATTAAAACAGTGATGGAACCCAAGGAATACAATAATGATTTAGATAGAGATGTCATTTTCAGTATTCTTCGGAAACGCGAATATGAAAGTATTATTGAGAAGCATTTTGGTTCTTTACCTCAGGTCTCTCAATTCGATTATTACGATGTTTGTAGGCAACTAACTGAAGATATTCGACTAGAACAATTTTATTCAGATTTTTTAATTGAACTGAAAAAAAGAAATCCAATCAATAAAGAATTGTTTGCGGCGGTCCCATATGAACTCAAGTTTTTGGTGTATTTCATGAACTTTAAACCAAAGGATTATGATGCACTTGCACAATTTTTACAAAAATAGGAGGAGCAAAGTATGTATTTTCCATACCTAAGAGGTCGGCAATATGAATTAATAGCGCTCAGAGAGTTATTAGAAAATAATAAGTTAAGCAACAATGTTATTCCAATTATTGAACCAGTGAGATTATCCCCAACTCTGGTCAGTACTTTGGAAGCATTTGCAACGAAGAAGCAACCGTGTGCCCTCATCATGAATCCAGCAGTAGGGTTCTTTAATGAGGAATACAGCAAAAATGAAAAAAATCGAGCAAGCCGCTTAGACAAAGTGATTGAGCAGAGTGAGCATTTGTACTTTGCCTCACTGATGAGCACAGATTATCAAAAAGCTGATAATTTCAAGCAGAATGATGACATGAGTAAGCAAATCACAATATGTAAAGATCCTGATGATTTAAATGGATACGAAGATAATTATAATACAGAACTAACAGCCTACAATATTATTGGGGAAGACAGTAAGTTAAACAGAGAGGTTAGCGGGAGCAAAGTTAAAATTAGTGACAGATTTAAGAAAGCGCCAAGAAATGTAGATTATGCTAAAAAAACAGATGAATTTTTCTCAGAAGATCATAAATATTTTTTAAAGGATGGGTATAAGGGGTTTTCGGATTACTCTATTGTTGGCGAGAGCTACAGTGATTCAGGATTTGCCCCCACTGCTATAGCTATTCATATCGTTTATTTTAACGAAAAACAAGATTTAAGAATTCATCATTTTGTATCTAATACAAATGAAAAGCAGAGAAACCAAGCGGGTAAGTTTGAGGAGGCTCTCGAAAAGTTAATCAATGCTATTGAAGAAGGTAAAATATCACAGACAATGGCGATCAAAGAGTTTCAACGATTGTCCGATACCAAAACATATCCAGGGCTTGGCACCATTAAAAAATTAACCATGATGCATCATATTGAATTGGTTGGTAAATATCTTGATCAAATAAATGGAGACAGATAGTTAATGAAGTTTTGTCAAAAATGCTTTGCAGATGAAATTCTTAAATCTCAAGTAGTCATAGCTAGAAGACAGTCTAGCTGTGATTTATGTAATAATGCGAATGACTTTGTTTATGATACGCAGAAAGATAATTATTTAATTGATTATTTTAGTTCATTTATTTCTATTTTTTCTCCAATAGAAAAAATAGAAAATTTCCAATCTGGTCAAGAGACGCTATTAAAAACTGAAGTAGCAACTAATTGGAACATATTTACTACTAATGATGAGTATAAGGTTTATCAAATGCTTTCAGAAATTTGTAAAGAACTGTTTGAAGAAATTCCAAACTTGTTAAACTCACCTGTTGGAGTAGATAAAATGTATGATCCTATCTATTTACAGGAGCATTCGTTATTCAGTAAGGGTTGGGAATGTTTTGTTGAAGATATTAAATATAATAATCGTTTTCATTCTAACCAGATTAATAAAGGTATTTTAGCAAAGTATTGTGAAGCTATCCAAAAGACTTATTCAGGAGGAGAACAATTCTTTAGATGTAGAATTGCAAAAGATGGAAAACAATTTGAGCCGAAAGAAATAGGTGCACCCCCTAAAGGTAAATCTGCTGATGGAAGAGCGAATGCAAGAGGGATTGTGACGTTATATTTGGGTGATACAGAAAAAACAGCATTACATGAAACTAGAACAGGTTTATATGACCATGTCTGCATTGGAACTTTTGAATTAAAGTCTCCTATAACAGTTATTGATTTTAAAAAAATCAATGAAATTAGTCCCTTTCAAGATGGGATTATTGATGACATTGCTGAGTTGGCAATTAATAAAAAGCATCTAAAACAAATTGATTATGAGATGGGGAGAGTAATGAGAAAGTCTGATGATGTTTTAGATTATCTCCCAACTCAATATATAGCTGATTTTGTCAGATCTATAGTCTCAGAAGAATATCCTGAACAGTATGCCTTTCAAGGAATTGAATTCCGTAGTGTTATGAATCTAGAAGGTTTCAATTTAGCTATATTCACACCAGAGTGTTTTGATGTAATTGATATAAAAATGAAACGAATAAATCAGATTTCCTATGTCTGGTAGATATAAAACATGGCTACATACTTTAGAGATATTCCGCACTTAATGAGCTTGGGACAAAAGTCTAGCCTTAAATATAAAAAGCGAACAAAGATAGTTTTCTGACAATCAGAATTTTTTCTTGTTCGCTTTTTTATTTCATTTACCAAGTCTAAGAATTTATCGTATAGAATTCCTACAACAAATGAACTGTCCATCCGAAAAACTAAAGCCTTTCGTCTGAGACGTTCTTAGAGTACTTTGTGCCTACTTACTGTCAATTTGCTTTCACGGCATAAAGGCGTATGCTTATGAGATAAATTAGAGAATAAAAATAGCTATTTAAAGATGTTTTACATTATAGGATTTCATGTTTTTGTAGTGTTGACTTGATTCAGCTATCAGTTTTTACTGTACAATTGTATCAATTTATCTATTTGTGTTTGTGATTAATAATGCGCGTGATAATGGGATTTCTAAGGGTCGATTAAAAAATAGAATAGGAATGAATGTATGTGAATTTAGCTATTCAGCGATTAACTCTCTATATCAAAAATATGTTAGTAATGTGGAATTGTCTGAAAGAGATTCATGTGATGTAACGGATATACAAAATCCCTGCAATGAGTAATTGCAGGGATTTTGCATACGTTATATAATAAAGTGCTTACAGGTTACTACTGTAAGTAAGAACGATTTATTTACCTACGTAATAGTAAGCTTCTTTACTAGAGCGGGGTGCATCTTTTATGACCATAATTCTAATTTGGTTTTTATCCGAACTGTCACCACTCCTAGTAATGACAGTAGATTTAGGCGGGTAAATCATGATGCCACCTTTTACCGAATCTAATCTCATACTAAAACTGATGACACCTTGGTTCCCAATCGTTGGAATTGTAATTATTTCACCATTTACTAAACCACTTTTATCAAATGCTATTTCTTCTCCAAATCCGTTTCTCCACGTACCAGCTATACTTGAGTAGTCTCCTTGTAAAATAGCCTGTGAGTCAAGTTTTAGTGGCTCAGTTTCTGTGTGCTTTTCTTCTGTGGGAGTCGTGATAAGTGTGGCATCAGTAGCAACCCAGAATTGAAATTTTTCAGAGTCTTCCATGATTTTGACTGTGAAAGTAACGGTTGCTCCTTCTTGCCATCCCTCAATCATAGATTTCTTAATTTGTACTTGTACACCAGTCATAGGAGCATTACTAGCTTTTACCCAAATAGTATGGTATGTTTCTAGAGCTTTAAAATGTCCTACGTATGCTTCCCAAAACTTTTGGCGTGTTAGTTCTGCTGTGAAGCGGTATAGTTGACTAGTCTTTAATCTACCATCATTCTCCATATCTCGAAGTTCTTCGGCTGTCGTATCTATTATACTATCTTCAGTTGAACTAGAACTTGTGGTAGATATGCTGGAAGAAGAGCTGGATGGTGCAGAGGAACTAGAAGTAGTAGAGGAGCTTTGTTGTGAAGATTGATTATCTACTGTTTCTATATTCCTATCTGGCTGTCTAAAGAGTAAAAAAGTAGTTCCTATAACAATAAGAATTAGAAGTGTAATTGAGGTTATAAGAATCCAAAGCTTGTTGCTCTGTGGTAGAGGACAAACTACTACGTGATTCTGATTTTGATAAACTTCAACAATATCATTTACTTTAGGATGAAAAGTTAACTCATTTATAGGAACATTTAGAGTCTCATTTGTGTGGAGTCGAATGATAACATGTGTATCTGAAATGTGAATAATTTGGTTATATATTTTCTTTTTCATGTAGTATTAGTTTTCATACATATAGGCAATCATAAGAGGTAGTGTTTTTGTGGCTTTGAAGACCGTTTCATAACTTCTCCTAATTGTCTGTTTCATGCAGATAAGCAATCATAAATGGTCGTAGTATTACAGAATTATCTTTTGTAGTCTGCAGAACTCCATAAGTTTTTCCATACAACACTAATTTATCACCTTCTACTATGACTCTTGATAAGTAACCGTTAGGAATAAAAACAGCAATAGGTTCCCCATATCCTGAACCTAATTCATTTGAAACAATTTGTATTACAGTACCTTTATCCTCTGAATCTTTTACTTGTACAGCTTCCCCACTAACTCGTATTTTCATATAGCGAGGTAATTCATCATGAATCCATTTATCATAGTCAAATGACGAGGTATATTTCTGCTTATCCATCCTTTCTTCATCGTCGATTGTTAATAAAGACTTAGGAACAAGTCCTGATATCGAAGATTTTGTAGAACTAGAGCTACTTTCTTGAGATGAAGAGCTAGAACTACTCTTAGATGAAGACGTAGAGGACTTAGAAGAACTAGAGGTATTCTGTGATGTAGTTATTTGATTCATTATAAAATATGCACTAATTGACAAAACAATAACTACAAGAGCTATTAAAATAGGTTTTATCTTACTTTTTCTAGATTTATGCTTTTTTACTGGGGTACTTTCCTTACTATCTTCAACCCTTATAACAATATCACCATAAACCTCTACATAATCCCCTATTGTAGGTTCAAAGTCACAAGATTTAATGGCAATTTCCTTTAAACTTCCATCTTCATAACCTATGTAAGCAGTATCTTCAATTATTTTAATAATTTTTCCTTTATTCATTATTTATATACTCCCCCATACAATGGTTCCTAACCACATTCCAAAAATCATAGCACCAGTTGCACAAATCATTATAACAGTTCCTTGTTCTTTATCACCTCTGCTTCTGATGAGATATCCTAAAACAATACCTATTACTCCAAAAATAAAAGGGAGAAATAGTAGAGAAGTTGCTGTGCAAATCCATCCCCATATTTTCAACGTTTTAGTATTATTTGGATTATTTGAATTTGTTGTAAGTTTCCTAGTAATGATGTAGTTTCCATCAGTACCAAAGACTTCCACCTCTTCTCCAACCTCTGGGAGGAAATCAAAGTATTTTCTTTCTATCTCTAGGAGACTACCATCAGCCTTACCTAGATATATCGTTTCAATATTGTCCTTAAGTATTTTGTATGTATTCATTATTTATTCCTTTCTTATAAATGATTCAACCACTTCAACACTAGCTTGACTTGCTTTCGGTAATATGTCGTATACTGTACCATTTGTGAAGTAAGTGAGATTGGGGATTGTTTTGAATCCTACAGTTGTTTTGAAGTTATTCCAACTAGTCTTATCCATATTCTCACTATCCAAGTAATACACAGTTGTCCCAGTTTTATCTACTGCTTCCGCAAGCTTTGGAACAAATTCTTGACAATATGGGCAACTCTCTCTCCCTGTGTATAGGTAAAAACTTTCTTGATGTTGTATTTTTTGTTCCACAGCCTCTAAACTTATCTTTTGGAGTCTGTTCACAGCTATCTGGTATTCTGTTTGAGGTAGAGTGGTTAAGTATGCTGTGAATGTGACGATTATAATAAGTAGTAGTGACAGTAGAATAAGAACTTTTTTACTATTCATCACATCCGTATCCGTCTTTGTCTCTATCTAGCCACGGACCATATTGTGGGTCACTAGCAGGTATGTTTACACGTCCTGCTTTTCGTGCTTCCTTACAGTTTTTGAACGGTCTTAAATTTGATTGTGGAGCAGATGTAGACGATTGTGTAGGAGTGGTTGTGGTGTGAGATGAAGCTTGTTCTTGCTCTTTTTCTCGTGAAGATGCTTTCCTTTCCTCCTCTTTTGATTTGGAGGCTTCAATACTTGCTTTTTCCTCTTCTTGTGCTTTTTCTGTTTTTCTCACTTCACTGATTACTAACGAGCCTTTATCGATTGAATCATATTTTTCTAAAGATACTGTATTTCCTGTATAGACCATAAGTTCATTCATTTTCACAGCTAGTGATTCAGGTGTACGGATAAGAAGCTTCTTACCTGTTATGTTGTACTCACGGTATTCATCTTTTTCTTCAATCCCAATTACCTCAGCTTCAACTTCGTAGAGTTTATCTGTGTTAGAGAGTTTGTGTGCTACCTCTCTCAGTGCTTTAGCTCGCAGTATGATTTTAATTTGTGGTGTATTTAGATAAGCATCTACGGCTATATGTCCAGTTGGAGACCATTTCTCTATTTTAGAGCTAGTTTCACTACTAGATGATGAAGTAGAGGAAGATGAACTAGACTGTTTAACTTGTGAAGACTGTTTGACAGAATCACTAGCCTTAGTTTGAACTTGTGAGTGTTTAGTGCTACCGCTAGTTAATAGTGTGAAGAACAAAACGAGGATAAGCAATAGTACAATACTACCTATAATCTTTTGTTCTTTGCTCAATTCCTTGAGCTTTTTAATCATATATATGACCTCCTAGACATTAACTTTACTTAATGAAATAAAATAAATATTTCCTAATAGTTATAATTATATCACACAAACTTTAACAATAGAATATATTTTTGTTCAATATTAAACTATAGAGAATGTAAACCTGATTGTTTAATCTATAAGATAGATAGTAGATTTAACATAGAGGGTGAAGGAATGGATGATATATTAGAAACTATAAGTAATCAGATACGAGATTTACGAGTTTCAAAGAAGATTACACAGCAAGAATTAGCAGAAAGAACAAATCTAAGTGTTCCTTATATCAGTCAGATAGAGAATAACCACAGAAATATCTCTTTGGAAACTTTTGTGAAGATTGTTGATGCTTTGGAAGTTCCATTGAGTGATTTTTTCTTACCTTATTCTGTGGCACAAGATACAGAGATGATGGAACTATTATTGAAGATTCAGAAACACCCACAGCATAAGATGATTGTTCATAAGGTGATGGAAATACTTGAATTAAGCCAAGATAGTTAGTGATAAAAAGTACTAAAGTGTAATTTATACTAAATCTATCCAACCATATATAGTTACTTTAGTATCTATTACTATTTCATCATGCTTAAAATTATTAGAGTCTCTCTCGAAGTGATTTTTAATAGTAATCTGTAGGTCGGGCGATTAGAAATTATCTGTACTTTTTGTATATTGTGAGGATTATAGGTTACATTATTCAGATAAGGAATGAGAATTATTTTTCTTTATTGAAGAAGTCGATTAAAAAATAAAAAAGAAAGCACTGAATCTAAGTATCCAGTGCTTATCTATTACCTTAAAAATGTGTTATCTCTTATATAGGGGAACCTGTTAGAAGAACCCTAATAATTGTTGTAATTACAAAAGTAAAAATTTCTACTATTCTTATCAATTTACTACTTTAATATTCCAGAAAACTTAACTTCATCAGGAGCCATTATATAACGATTCACAGCGACTTCTTCATCGCTGAGTGTGTAATAGAATCTAGGGCTATTTACTCCGTGGGATTTAGCAATTTTATATAAAGATTTGTTTAGCGCACTGATAATTGCTCTAAGTTCTTTATTTGAATACGAAGCATTATTTTCTGTGAGAATGATTCTGATGCCAGGTGTTACAGATGTTTTTTCCATTTCAAGCATATTTGCTCCTAATTGTGTATTTACTTTATCTACACCCTCTTGAATTGCATTATAGAAAGCATCTAAATCTACTTTTCTGTTTTCTTCATTAGATTTTTTCTCAGATTCTTTAGATTTTTTTTCTGCTTCCTCTTTCATTTTTTTCTGTTTTTCCCGTTCTTGTCTCTCCTTTTCTTCTTTAATCTTTTCGATTTGTTTATTAAGTTTCAATTCCACTTCATCTACACGGTAAGACAAGTTACCAAATTTTACCTCATAATCGGTTGGATATGTATCTTTTAGGTGTTTAATTTCCTTTTTAACAGATGACAATTCACTATCATCAGAAACAAGCTTCAAAGCTTCCTCTAGCGTTATATTTGGTTTAATATTTTCTGTGTCATTTTCTAGTGTTTCAACTAACTTAGTAACACGTTCCGTATCTTTAGCATATTCTTGCTTACTATTGCTTTCTATTATATGAGCAAACCAAAAACCTAAAAGAGAAAATATCACTAAAAAGCCTATAAAATAGTTAGCAAATTCTCAATTTTCTTTTTATTCATAAAAAGCCTCCTGTTTTATATTTATGTTTAAAATATTGTTAAACACTACCCTAATTATACCACAGTTATATATACATTAGTTAATGTTTTTTAATAATTTTTAACTAAAGTAAATATATAACCTTAATCTACAAGATGAATAGAGTAAAATAAAAAGTACCTAAATGGTACTTCTTACTTGCCTACTGAACTCATCACCATGAAATTTGTACTCCTTTTTGTCCACTTGGAGTAAAGTTTAATCTATTTTATTTAATATGTAAATTCTAAAAATACTACAGAATCAACATTTATAAAGCATAACAAAGTGTAATTTATACTAAATCTATTCTAAAGTCAAAATTTTTTTGTCCCAGCCTCATTAAGTGTTTAAAGATTTAAAAAATGAACTAGCTTCAGTAAGTTTACTCTATGTTGTATTTTTCTACTTGTAGATATAATTAGATTAAAACGAACGTTTGTGATATAATGTTAGTAAATAATTCGCAAAGAGGTTGAAGAATGAAGCTGTTAGTTGTCGGTTCGGGTGGTCGTGAACATGCGATTGCTAAGAAGTTGCTTGAGTCAAAAGACGTTGAAAAAGTCTTTGTAGCTCCTGGGAATGACGGGATGACTTTGGATGGTCTGGAATTGGTAAATATCTCTATTTCCGAACATTCTAAATTGATTGAGTTTGCAAAAGCCAATGATATCGCTTGGTCCTTTATCGGGCCAGATGACGCTCTTGCGGCTGGTATCGTGGATGATTTTAACCAGGCAGGGCTTAAGGCTTTTGGTCCGACAAGATTGGCAGCTGAGCTGGAGTGGTCCAAAGATTTTGCTAAGGAAATCATGGTCAAATATGGCGTTCCGACAGCAGCCTATGGCACATTCTCGGACTTTGAGGAAGCCAAGGCCTATATCGAAAAGCAGGGAGCTCCTATCGTGGTCAAGGCGGATGGCTTGGCGCTTGGGAAGGGTGTCGTCGTTGCTGAGACGGTTGAGCAAGCAGTCGAAGCCGCTCATGAGATGCTATTGGACAATAAATTTGGTGACTCAGGTGCGCGTGTGGTTATCGAGGAGTTTCTGGCTGGAGAAGAGTTCTCTCTCTTTGCCTTTGTCAATGGGGACAAATTCTACATCATGCCAACGGCTCAGGACCACAAACGTGCCTATGATGGCGATAAGGGGCCTAACACGGGGGGTATGGGTGCCTATGCGCCAGTTCCTCACTTGCCAGAGAGTGTGGTTGCCACAGCGGTTGACACCATTGTCAAGCCAGTCCTAGAGGGGATGATTAAGGAAGGTCGCCCTTATCTGGGTGTCCTTTACGCAGGGCTTATCTTGACAGCGGATGGACCTAAGGTCATCGAGTTTAATGCTCGCTTCGGAGATCCAGAAACTCAGATTATCTTGCCTCGTCTGACCTCTGATTTTGCACAAAATATTACTGATATTTTGGAAGGTAAAGAACCAGCCATCACTTGGACGGACAAGGGTGTGACTTTGGGTGTGGTTGTCGCATCCAACGGTTACCCGCTAGAATATGAAAAGGGTGTTGAATTGCCAACCAAGACAGAAGGCGACATCATCACCTACTATGCAGGTGCTAAGTTTGCGGAAAATAGCAGAACACTGCTCTCAAACGGTGGACGTGTCTATATGCTCGTCACCACAGCAGACACCGTCAAAGAAGCTCAAGACACCATCTACCAAGAACTCGCCCAACAAAAAACAGAAGGGCTTTTCTACCGAACAGATATCGGAAGCAAGGCGATAAAATAAACCAGAAAAGAGATTTTTCATGAATTTTTCGACAGAAAATATAGCAATTATCACTAGTTTTTTAACTGCTCTAATTGCTATTTGTCAAGCAATGTTTTCAATGAAATCATTCTACAAAGATAGGTCAGATAAAATTATAATATTTAGGTATGAGAAACTTTATGATTTTTATCAATCCTATCTTGAAGAATTTTCTAAATTAGACATAAATAATCCACCCGAAACTGTTATGTATTCAAGAAAGCAATATGATACTATAAAATTTTTACTTGATGAAGAATTTAGAATAGATGAACCATATAACGAGTTAACTGAATTTATAATTGAGTATATTAAAAATAGAGACTCTATAATTGAAGATCCTGTTGAGTACGAAGAGTTCAGACAAGTATTCAATGAAAAGAGTATCAAATTTGATGTTTTGTTTAAAGAAAGTTTACAAAAACAACTTTCGAAATTATATAACACATTGAATTAGTTGGAGGAAGAATCATGACTAAACCAGTAATTTCCATCATCATGGGCTCAAAATCCGACTGGGCAACCATGCAAAAAACAGCAGAAGTCCTAGACCGCTTCGGTGTAGCTTACGAAAAGAAAGTTGTCTCTGCCCACCGCACACCAGACCTTATGTTCAAGCATGCCGAAGAGGCTCGTAGCCGTGGTATCAAGGTCATCATCGCAGGTGCTGGAGGCGCAGCCCACTTGCCAGGAATGGTAGCTGCCAAAACAACCCTTCCAGTCATCGGCGTGCCAGTCAAATCTCGTGCCCTTAGTGGCGTGGATTCACTCTATTCCATCGTTCAGATGCCAGGTGGAGTACCAGTCGCAACTATGGCTATTGGTGAAGCAGGTGCGACAAATGCGGCTCTCTTTGCCCTCCGTCTCCTCTCTGTAGAAGATAAGTCCATTGCGGATGCACTTGCCAACTTTGCTGAAGAACAAGGAAAAATCGCAGAGGAGTCTACAAATGAGCTCATCTAAAACAATCGGAATTATCGGTGGTGGCCAGCTGGGTCAAATGATGGCTATTTCTGCTATCTACATGGGCCACAAGGTTATCGCGCTCGATCCTGCGGCGGATTGCCCGGCCTCTCGTGTGGCGGAAATCATTGTGGCCCCTTACGACGACGTAGACGCCCTTCGTCAGTTGGCGGAACTTTGCGATATTCTGACTTATGAGTTTGAAAATGTCGATGCTGACGGTTTGGATGCTGTCATCAAGGAGGGACAACTTCCTCAAGGGACGGACCTACTCCGCATTTCCCAAAATCGTATTTTTGAAAAGGACTTTTTGTCAAACAAGGCTCAAGTAACTGTTGCTCCT
>QWCZ01001061.1_pt1 | contig 12357 bp, 17 predicted proteins | sample 1972651 | NCBI WGS metagenome assembly QWCZ01 (sample SAMN09866695, study PRJNA288562) | Human oral metagenome isolate pre1_saliva, whole genome shotgun sequencing... | isolation source: mouth | host: Homo sapiens | place: USA: California
GAGAGGTGTCCGAGCGGCTTAAGGAGCATGATTGGAAATCATGTGTGCGGTGATACCGTACCGAGGGTTCAAATCCCTCTCTCTCCGCCAAGGTTTAAAGGGTGTATATGCTTATAAACAGAAATAGAAAAGTGCTATAAAATGCGATTCTACAGGGCTTTTATGATTCTTGCTTATAAGTGTATAGCCCCCTTTTTTTACCCATTTTGCCCCCTATTTGCCCCCTATTTTTAGGGGGCTATTTTTGTTGCCTAAAAATTCTATAGAATATGACAAATACACGAAAAGTGAAAAACTAGATAGCGTTTAGCTTTTTTACTATTTCATCTTGCATGGATTCGGTCACATGACTATATACGCTTAGTGTGGTTTTAGGGTCATTATGGCCTACCCTTTGCATGATAGCTTTCAAGGGTACGCCTAATTCTGTTAGCATACTAATATGCGTGTGCCTAAAAATATGCGTGGTTAGGTGCTTGCCCTCAATATGTATCTTGCGTAACATCTTATTGATGTATTGGGGTTCGTAAGGATTGCCCTTTTTATTTGTGAATATGTAGCCCTGATCGTTGTAACTAGTATCCCATGAGAGCCGTTTATTCTCTAGTAACAGCTTTTCAATGATACTAATACAACGGTCATTCAAGGATACATACCGTACACTATAGATATTCTTAGGAGTGCCACGGCTAGGGGCTTGCCCTTGCCTATATTGTGATATAGTACCGTTAATGTGTACCCTCTTATTGGCTTTATCGTAATCACAAACACGCAAGGCGAGCAGTTCGCCAATTCGTAGGCCTGTTAGGCTCATAAATTCCATGAGTAAGGATATACGAGGGCTGATACTATGCAAGGCAAGGAGTACCGTTTTTAATTCCTCACGGTCTAAAAACTTAGACTGTTTTTTATCCAATTCTTGCATAGTCATAGGCTTTTTTATGAGTTCGATATCCTCAATGTGCCTGATATCCTCTATATAGCCTTTTTTCTTAGCGTATCTATAGATAGATTTTACTGTAGTAATCACTTTACATGTGTAATCGTAAGAAAGCCCCTGTACGTGGTACATAGTATGTGCCAATTCCTCTATAGTGATTGCCTTTACATCGTGTAATGGTGTATCCTGTATATACTCACATAATTTATTGACGGTTAGGCGGTTATTGCTATCGGTGGATAGCTTGCATGATAACGCCTTAAATTGTCGCCACTCATTGGCCACCTGTTGAAAGTATATTGTATTTTCACGGGTGGCCTTTTCTTGTGCCTGATCTATAGCCTTTGTAATCTTTTCATGTAAAAGCCGTGTAGCTAACTTAGTAGCTTGTGTGCTGTTACTCTCCATAGTCACGGATACACGCTTATTATTGCCCGTTACAGGGTCTTTATATCTTTCAAAGTATTTATACTTGATACCTTTTTTGGTGTGGTGTTCCTCAATCCACATAAATAGATACCGCCTTTCTTTGTGAAAGGGGCTAATGCTTTTACTCTTGAAAACCTATATCGACTGAAGATATTTCAAAAGATTTACTGAATGTATCTATATCGTTTGATATCTCATTATACAAATTGTCTAATTCATTGATAATCTCATTTTCTATATGTTCTAAAAATATATATGGTGCAATACTATCATAAGATTCTTTATTTGTTGAGAGTGTAATCATTAAGTTAATATCATAACCACCCCTGTTATAGAAATCACCTTTAAATGGAATTGTTGTTTTTGTCCCTTTTTCTATATCGATTTGGCCAATAACACTGAGATGTGAGATAAACTCTTTATCCCCCTCATTGTAAAAGAAGTCAGAATCTGTTGTAATGCTTTCGTTTGGATTAATAGTGAATGTAATATCAAATGGAATATATGAAAAAAATTCACTAGTAGAGCAGTTTAGATACATACATAAAGTATTGAGTATATTCATAGAAATACTTTGATTATCATTGTAATAAATACTAGTTAGTGTAGGTCTAGATATTTTTGTGTCTTTTGATACCTTTGATATTGTAAGACGCTTAGCCCCTAAAATAGTTTTAAAATTATTTAAAATCATATAATCACCTCTGTTTTATTTTATCACATAATTCCATTTGTAAAAAGGTGTTTACAAGTTATAGATGGAATGATATAATTACAACTGTAAAGATATATTTACATATGAAAAGGGGTGATAAAGTGAAGAAGTACAATAAATTAATTGGCTATCGCAAAATGTGTGGAATGACTCAAAAAGATATGGCCAATGTAATTGGCGTTTCTACGGCTCAAGGCTATGGTTCAAAAGAAGTAGGTAAAGTACCCTTTACAGCTGATGAAATGCAAGCAATCCAAAACGTACTCAACAGCCGTTTAGGATTACAACTAACTATTGATGAATTATTCTTTTCTTAATGCTTAACAAACCTCATATAATCACCTACAGCATTAAGAGGGAATGGAAAGGGGGAATGCGTATAGAATGCTACTGTATTAAGGTAAATTCTCAACATTTATACATATATTCAACAAATAAGAGGTAAACACTATGAAAGAAAAGAACTCACTACCTTGTAACAGGGTTATCAATGTTGATCGTGTATATACAAGCGGTCAGTTAGTGAAATGTATTTTTAATGGTCAAGTCGTGTATATGAATAAAAAGGACTGTAAAGACCTTTGGCGAGGTATTACAGTAGATTAGATATAAAACCATTAGGAATATATAAAAAGAGCCGTAACGGCTCAAATACTTAGTAAAAAGGGGTAATATATGCAATCAGTCGAAGAGATTCAAAAGTTATTAAGTAATAGGGGGCTTGTATTAGCGGTATATGATCGTAAACATGATAAGCCTATATACGTACAGCCCTCTTATATCATTCAACATTATTCTATGAGTGCTACCACTGTTACACGGCGAATGCGTGAAATGAAACAGATTAGCAAGTATAAAGATAGCTTTATTGATGGCGGTGAAAGAAAACCGCTTGTAAAGCTAGTAGACTTTGAAAAGTTTTTAAATGAAAGGGGGCAATAATGCTAGATACAGAAAAAACCGCTACAGTAACGCCAATTACTGCAACGGTCGAATGTCGCCCTATAACGCCTATACAGGCAAATTCAAACACAATGATTCAGGGGACTATACTATTATTTTACATGGTTTATTAGATATTGCCAATACATAATATTTATAGGAGGAAATAGGTAATTAATGGAAGAAAAATATACAATTCCTGTACTAGGTGAAAGCCACTATAAGGAGTTAGAAGAACAACGAAAAAAATTAAATCAACAAGCGAAGATGTTAGAACAGCAAGCAGAAAATGAAGTATCTTTACAGGATGATCAAGAGGAAACAGTACAAGCTGTAGAGGAAACACCTACACCGAAGAAAAAGAAAAAAGGGGAAAATTGGTATTTTCTTAAAGTAAAAAAGAAACAATTATACGAAAGACCAATCAATTATGTTGTAAGTCAAGAAAACGGGTATCATTATTTTTTTATTTACATGAAATTACTAGCTGAGGCCTTAGAAGGGAAAAGCCTTGTTATTGTCGAGCTGTTCGAAGGGCAAGAACTCTATGAAGCTATAGCTGAAATGATATGCGAAGATAAAGAAATATGTAAAAAAGCGATTGAAGTTTTGCGAAAAGCTAGATTAATCAATGTTGGTGAAGTTGATGAGGAATACGTACAATGTATTGAAATGCTAGAATTTAACGACTTTGTAGGCGAGGAAAGCGTTGCAGAAAGGGTAAGACGTCATAGACAAAGGAAGAAACAATACAATGAAGATGTAACGGAGATGTAACAAAGATGTTACAAAGATGTTACAAAGATGTTACAAAGATGTTACAAAGATGTTACAAAGATGTTACAAAGATGTTACACGAATGTTACAAATGTAACAGATATGTAACAGATATGTAACGCAATGTAACTAATAAGAAATAGAATAAGAAATAGAATAAGAAATAGAGTAAGAGTTTAGAGTCAGACCTAAGAAAAAGAAAAAAGACTTTAAAATTTAGAACAAGACGTGAGAGTGAGAAGTTAGAGCGTTGAGAGCAAGATAAAAAAGGAGACCAAATGACGGAAAACGCAATTCAAGAAGTTATCCACATAATCAGGAGCAACAAACAGGCAAGGGAACAGGTACGCCAATTATTGCTTGAGATTTTAGGAGATAACTCACCACAAACAAAACACGCCCCCGTGTTAGAAGAAGTGAAAGAATTTGTAAAGGTAAATGATTTATGTATTGATCCTCTTAAATTCTACTATCACTATCAAGCGAAAGGGTGGCAAGGTGTAACAGATTGGCAAGCATTGGCCTATAAGTGGAGCATTGAAGATGAAAAAGTGCATAAAATAAAAAAGCAAATTGATTGGGATAAGGAAACCGATGATTGGGATACTCCGACTACACGTAAGACTAAAAGGAGAGAAATAAATTGGGATGCTGAGCCTGATGGTTTGTAATAGCACGTATTACAGGGACAAGGAGGTTTATTTATAATGAATGCAGAAGATGTAAAGCCTTTGACTAAAGGAAATCAAATAGCAACAAAAATTGAAAATATCAGAGAGTTATTATACGTTGGCATTGAGTGTAACAAAAATCAAGATATTACAGGAACTGAGGTTATTTTAGGAACTGTAACAGAATACTTGCTAACAGATTTAGAAGAATGTATTGCAATAGCTTTTTTTAGAAAATAGGCTGTACTATGATCTTTAATTTACGATGAAATAAAAGGAACTACTAATTATGAATACGGAAGAAGTAAAAACGGCTTTGGAAGATGATTTACTAGCAGAAAAAATGGAAAAGGTTAAAATGCTAGTATATGTTGGCTTTGAATATAATGAAAATAATGAGATTACAGGAACTCACGCTATTGTAGAACCTACAAAAGAGTGCTTGCTAGCAGATTTAGAGGGATGTGTTATTGAAGCTAATTTACTAGCAGATAAAAACGGAAAGATTGGAGCGTTGTTACAAGTTGCCATTGAATGTAATGACAATGATGATACATTTAGCACTAAAGATATTTTAGAAACCGTAACTGAATACGTACTAACAAATTTAAACTAATATGTTATGACGGGATTTAAAAAATAGGTTTATAGGGTGAGTTAGTGGCTTTCTAGGTGAAATCATACTAGGAAGTCACTACAAGCCCCTTAGCATTGAAATTAGCCGTATTAAATGGAGGTTTATTATATGAAGAAACATGAGTTCGTATTACAATTTAAGGAAAAAGAAGCGTTACTGACAGTAGTAAGGGCAAGATTGCTTGAAAAAGGTATCAAAGATTGTGATATTGATGAATTTAATTACTTAATGTCAAGATGTTATGAGTTAGGGTGTTTTCATTCTATGCAAAAATTTAGAGAGGATAGCTATTATTTTGATTTATCCGAAAGAAAAGCAAAAAAATAATTTCAAGCGTGGTTCAAGCGTGGTTGAATTGTAAAAAAGGTGGGAAATGAAGCTACATTGGAAGATAGATAACAAGGAACAGCTGAAAGAAATTGATGTAATCCTAAAGCAGATTCGAGAAAAATTCTATATGCATTCATTGAAAGTACGACCTAATCAAAATGGGTCATATGATGTGTATTTACAGCCTAAAAAGTAGCTATTTTATGCTATTTGTGGTATAATATAAATAACATAACAAGTACCGCATATATTGTAAAATTGGTGTTAAAGACCTTGTGGCGTATCTCAATATATGTAAGCATATGGCGTGGGAAAGTGTATACCTCCGTTTACACTATCTCACGCCTTTTTGTTATGTGTTTATTTACTCTTATTTTTAGAAAAGAGGTACTTTACATGGAAAACATGGATCAACAAGAAAAAACTTTTACGCAAGATGAAGTAAACAAAATCGTATCAGACCGCTTAGGCCGTGAAAAAGAACGGTATGAAAAGGACTATCAAGCAAAAGCGGAGGAACTGCGACAACAGGAACTGCGTATAAAAGGTACGGAACTTTTAAAATCACATCATTTAAGTGAGGAAATGTACGATATTTTAAAGTTCAGTAATACCGAAGAATTAGAAACTAGTATTTTATCATTAAAGAAAGCATTACAAGGTACACATACAAGACTAGGGCCAACAGGTGTTACACCAGGCGAGCCTAGATCAATTTATCTTAGTGATTCCGAACATAAGCAATCACTAGCAGAAGACCCAATACGAAAGGGTATGGGCTTGTAGTAGTACCTTGTTATGAAATGAGGTAACAACAATGGCTATTCAATTAGCAACAAAATTCGCACCATATGTAGACGAATTATTTACAAAAGAGTCACGTATCGATTTATTAACTAACCGTGATTTTGATTTTGATGGAGCAAAAACGGTCAATATCTACAAAGTAGGTACTGTAGAAATGAATGATTACGGCCGAGGAAAATTGACAAATTCCGAAGCCACAGACCTGTTATCCCACCGCCATGACATACTTGCTCAAAGCTTGTATGGTACTATCGTTGACTTAGATGCATCAATAGAAACCTTTACATTGTGTAAGGATAGATCCTTTACATTTGCTATTGATAAGTTAGACCAAGACGAAACCGTACAGCAATTAGAGGCTAGTTCTGCATTAGCAAGACAGCAACGACAGGTAATCATTCCTGAAATTGAAACGTACATGCTAGACCAAATTTTAAAGGGAGCGGGTACAACTCCTGAACCTGTTACATTAACGCCTGAAAATATCTTTTCTGAAATTATCAAGGCCACAAATGCACTAGATAATGCATTAGTACCTGATAACGGCCGTGTATTGGTGGTAACACCTGATACATACTCTATCCTGAAACAATCTAAAGATATTGTATTGAATACCGAAGTAGGCCAAGATATGCGTTTAAAAGGGGTACTAAGTAACCTAGACGGTGCAACGGTTATTAAAGTACCATCTAGCCGTTTACCTGAAAAGTTCGGTTTTGCTATGGTACATCCTAGTGCAACCGTAGGTGTTACTAAACTAGCAGATTTTATGATTCATGAGAACCCTCCGTTTATCAATGGTCATTTAATCGAGGGGCGTATTGTGTATGACGCTTTTGTACTAGAGAACAAAAAGAAAGCAATCTATTTACAAAAGACTGTATAAGGATCAGGGGGAGTAATTCCCCCTTTTTCTTGTATATGATAGGGGTAATGATGTATACGTATGATTCAATGCTATTGATATTAAAAGGTTATAGGCGTATTGGCCAAAAAATCCATGATTTACAAGGCGAGTTAGAAGTATATAATCGAGGATATACACCGCAAAATCATTCTCTACCTATTCATGTAAAAGGTGGAAAGCATAAAGATATATCAAATCATTTAGTGGATGTAGAACAAGTCAAAGAAGAATTAAACCTGTTATACAAAAAGCGAAATCAGATGTATTCTATTCTTGATCAATTTGGCGACCAATTAATAGGGAAATTAAGTATTAAAGCTGATTTATGTATTATTGAAACTAGGGCTTATATACTTGATATATCCATATTTTTAGGGAAGATAAACAGCAGAAAAAACAAGAAGTATATTCCTATCTTTACGCATTGGGTCAACTGTAAAAATATTGTGATTCCTAACCCCTATGAAGTGATGTAACTAAATATAAGGGGTAAATCATATACAAACATGGTTATATGGTGATATAATTGAGTAGATGGAAACCAATTATCTATAACCTTTATATGCATGCATAAAAGCAGTTCTTGTATTTTGTGGCAAGATGGTATATAATTAACTCAATAAATGTTATAGTCCCCATTATAGGGTAAACAAAAAAGGACGGGTGCAACCGTCCTTTTTGCTTTCTTATTTTCTGTTCTTGAAGAACTCAATTACCACATATGAAATAATATGGATCAAGATACCTTGAAGAACAGGGGCGAGAAAGACGCCAATGCATAAAATGTTAAAGTCACCCATTTAGGGCTCACCCCCTTTCTTTAAATAAAGGGTTACATAGAGTATACCACATTTTACCCATGAATGTATGCGAATATTCGCCCTTATTGTGTGGTTATCATAGCCTAGGTATAAACTATAGGGCGACCATAGAAAAGCCCCGTACAGGCGAAATAAGAGTGTTATTTTTTTAGGTCATACCCTTAAATAGTCAGAAAATAGAAAAACAAGACTAAAAGCCGTACAGCTGATAGCCTTGTTTATGAGGTGATTATATATAGTAGTTTTGCCCCCTATCTTGCCCCCTGTAGAGGGTGGAAAGTGGAAAAGCTAGGAGATAAGCGGACTGGTGAGGGGTATCCCTAATCCTCCGCCAAGGTTTAAAAGCGTTTATGCACTGCATAGGCGCTTTTGTTGTTATATCCATTGTATTCAATGGCAAGATGGTATATAATTGTGGCATAAAGATTTAGTTCCCTTTATTATAGGGTGAAAGAAAAAAAGGTCGGGTGCAACCGTCCTTTTTGCCTTTCTATTTTCTGTTCTTAAAGAACTCCGTCGATATTTGTGATATAACATTGATTAAGGCACTTCAAAGATTTTTTGCTCTCTACCTCGCTCCTCATAAGGAGTCACAAAGCAATTCTTGTATTTTGTGGCAAGATGGTATATAATTAACTCAACGAATGTTATATTACCCATTATAGGGACAAACAAAAAAGGACGGGTGCGACCGTCCTTTTTTCTTTCTTATTTTCTGTTCTTGAAGAACTCAATTAGCATGTATGAAATAACATGAATTAAGATACCTTGAAGAACAGGGGCGAGAAAGACGCCAATACATAAAATGTTATATTTACCCACTTAGGGCTCACCCCCTTTCTTTAAATAAAGGGTTACATAGAGTATACCATATTTTAGGCTTGAATGTATGCGAATATTCGCCGTTATTGTGTGTTTATAATAGTTTAGGTATAAACTATAGGGCGACTATGGAAAAGCCCCGTATAGGGGAAATAAGAGCGTTATTTTTGAGGTCATAGCTGTAAATAGTCAGAAAATAGAAAAACAAGACTAAAAGCCGTACAGCTGATAGCTTTGTTTATGGGGGGATTATACATAGTAGTTTCCCCCTATCTTGCCCCCTGTAGAGGGTGGAAAGTGGAAAAGCTAGGAGATAAGGGGATGTATCCTTAATCCTCCGTTAGTTTTAAAAGCGTTTATGCACTGCATAGGCGCTTTTGTTGTTATATCCATTGTATTCAATGGCAAGATGGTATATAATTAACTCAATGAATATTATATTCCCCATTATAGGGACAAACAAAAAAGGACGGGGGCAACCGTCCTTTTTGCTTTGTAAAATAGGTAGAATCTTCCTGGAAAGAATGGTACAATAATTCCATGTGAGGAGGCGTTGTATGGATTTTTTATGGTTATTATTTGACGTCATTGGAACGATTGCTTTTGCCATATCTGGGGCTCTTTTGGGGATTCAACGGCGTATGGACATTTTTGGCATATTGATTTTAGCGCTGGTTACTGCTATTGGCGGTGGGATTGTGCGGGATGTCATGGTAGGTCGTATACCGCCCACATCTTTGCAAACGGGATTATATATTTCTATCACGCTAATTACGGTAGGTATCATGTTCATCATGTATCGCTATGGTTGGAACCGTTATATAGAAGGTAAAGGGGCAACGAAGGTATATCTTACAGCAGATGCCTTAGGGTTGGCTTCTTTCACAGTGACAGGAGCGACAATTGGAATAACTACCGATCCAACTAACTTGGTGCTTTGCGTTGTGTTAGGGGGCATTACAGCAGTAGGTGGCGGTATTATCCGAGATGTGTTAGCGCATCGCACGCCGAGTGTTCTAAAAGAGGAAGTGTATGCCTTGCCGGCCCTATTAGGAGGTATCGCCTACTTTGTAGTGTATGGTATGGGTCATCAAATTGTGGCGTCTTATGTGACATTTCTTATCGTGTTTATTATTCGTATGGTGGCTATCGAGTACCATTGGAATCTGCCTCGCATTGATCGCATTCATCGATGATCATAATAGTTGATAGTATGCATATAGTCTAGACTTTCAGTAGTATTGAAAGTTAATAAAATACAGGCTTGTTACATGTAAGAAGATGATAAAAGATTCTAGTAATGAATTATATAAAAGATAATATTGGTTGGGATAGGAATTGAGAACGAATGATTAGGCATGATTCTCAATTATCCATGCAATACCAATATATTAAAAATATACCAATATACAAATACACAAACATACAAGTACACAAACATACAGATATACAAATATATTTTGTGAAAGTATAATACATAAAGAACAGGATTCACTAAGAAGATCATTAGCGATTACGCTATGCAATAGGAGAGATATTGAATATGAGTAAACAATTATGGCGACGTAAGTTTGCTGTGATGGCTACCGCCATTGCCACAGCGATACTGAGTCATGGAAGTACCGCAGAGGCTACGACGGTGCTGTATGTACCACAAGATGACCGTCCTGTGAGCCTAGCCTATACAGTGGCTACAGCCCAAGATGCAGGGTACACAGTATTGACACCACCACAATACTATATTTCAGGTCGTAACTTTCAAGGAAATGCAGAGGCCATGTGGAGATGGGTGGACGAGAATGTTAGCAAAGCAGATGTGCTCGTACTAAGTACAGACTCCTTAATTTATGGTGGCCTTGTAGATTCTAGAAAGCATAATTTAGATTTGCATACGTTGGAATATCGTGTGCGCCATATCGAGGACTTGCACAAAAAATATCCCAATGTACCAATCTATGCATTTGGTACAGTGATGCGGTCTCCTCGTGCTAGTGGAGGCGGTGTAGAGCCATCGTATTATGATCAATATGGGCCGACCATTTTCCGCATTGCTGCACTTCAAGATAAATTAGATAGTCAAAAATTAACAACTGATGAGCAAAAAGAATTGTTCATGTTGCAAGCCACAGTGCCAGTAGAGTTTTTACAAGATTGGTTCCATCGACGTCAAAAAAACATGGAAATTAATCGCCAGTTAATTGATATTACTAAAAAAGGGGTCTTCAAATATTTTGCCTTAGGGCATGACGATACGAGTAGTTTATCTCAATCGGCCATGGAGGGTCGTTATTTACAGAAATATAGTAAAGGACTTTCACCAACTCAATATGGAAGTTTTCCGGGAGCAGACCAACTGGGATTGCTGCTGATTGCTCGTGATCATGTGGATCGGAATCAGTTAACGCCGACCTTTGAAGTCATCTATCCATTAGGTGGTGGTGGGGAAACGGTGCCTCATTATGAAGATCAAAAGGTAGAAAAAACCATTGCAGAACATGTGATTGCTGTGGGCGGTACGATGAAGGCTAAAGGGAAACCATCTGTTTTATTAGCGGTCAATACCCCATTAGGTATGGTCACAGGTGAATCGGAAGCTTTTGAAAACTTTCCGATGATTTCTAGAAGTACGAATGAATTTTTAGACCATATTCAAGCCGCTATGTCGCAAGGTGTACCTGTGAGTATAGCAGATATTGCTTATTCTAATGGGTCGGATAATACATTGGTATATGGCTTGTACCGACGGGATTTGCTGTATAAACTAAGCGCCTATAATGGTTGGAATACAGCTAGTAATACCATTGGTTATGCCATAGCACAAGGGATTTTAGGCATTCATATGGATGATCATAGTCATCGAAATATGCTGACGCAACAATACTTGGATAATTGGGCATACCAAGCGAATATTCGTAAAGCTGTGTACCGCATGCAAGATGCTATTCGTACAGATAATGTGAAATATACTGGTACCTTAAATGAAACTTTGGAAAGTTATATGGGTGAGCGAGTGCAAGACTTTGCAGCTACGTACTTAAAATTAGATCCACGTACTGTATCCGCTCGATTCCCATGGGGACGATTGTTTGAAACAGATATTACCGTATATCGTGAACCAGTGGCTCCTTTACAAAAAGAACTACGATTACAAAGGGAAGCAGCGGAACGAGCAAGGCTAGAAGCAGAAGCTAAAGCAAAGGCTGAGGCAGAAGCAAAAGCCGCCAAAGCAAAAGCAGAGGCAGAAGCTGCCAAAGGAAAACAACCAGCTCAATAATGTAATATAACATAAGGAGGGGCGCTGCCCCTCTTTTTTGGAGGAACTATGAGAAAGCCAGCTATACCGGCTATTACCTATATGCGGGGACTATGTATGTTAGGTGTGATCGGTATTCATGTAGGGTCCTATGCATTGGCAAACCCTACGATTAATATACATCTATTAGGACTGTTAGAAATTGTGTCTCGCTTTACAGTGCCTGCCTTTTTCTTCTTGTCTGCCTTCGGGTTGTTCTATCATACATCGGTGGAGGATGATTTTTCTTATTCTGACTTTTTGCGC
>QWCZ01002874.1_pt1 | contig 12336 bp, 12 predicted proteins | sample 1972651 | NCBI WGS metagenome assembly QWCZ01 (sample SAMN09866695, study PRJNA288562) | Human oral metagenome isolate pre1_saliva, whole genome shotgun sequencing... | isolation source: mouth | host: Homo sapiens | place: USA: California
CCGGCCGCACCAATCACGCGCACGGCTTTGGCAGAGCGGTTGATCGAATCGATACACAGGCTGTCGGCGTAGGCAAAAGCAGTTTTATCGCCCGAAACGGCACGCACGCCCACACCCTGATCGATTTGGAAGCTGCCCGATTTGACGATGCCTTCTTCCAAATGCCAACTTTCATAGGCGGTGCGCTGACAATAAATGTCGGCATAATCGACATGGTTGGCGCCGATAATACTCAGGCTTTGGGCAAGCAAATCGGGAGAAAGATGGTTGGCTTCGAGCAAATCTCGCTGTACGGCATAATAGGTTTGATGCATGGTGTCGGGACATAGAAAATCAGTGGGCTGATTATACGGCATTTGTTATTAAAATGTATCGTGCCGCCTAAAATGTAAGATTTTTGCCAACGCACCCTGCTTTTGTGTACACTTAAAGCTTCTTGTCGGAGTGCCGCCGCCGGGCGGCTGAGATTGCGAAAGCAAAATCCGTAGAACCTGTCGGGGTAATGCCTGCGTAGGAAACAAACCTTCCCTGCCCGTTCGGGCTTCCGTTCCCTTTTCCGCACTTCCCCGACCACCTTCCTTCTTTTTAAAGGACGTCATATGTCGGGCAATATTTCACAACAACCTTCGTCTGCCGCCTCCGCTGCCGGCATCGGGCTGATTTGGTTCGGCGCGGCGGTATCGATTGCCGAAATCAGCACGGGCACACTGCTCGCCCCCTTGGGCTGGCAACGCGGTTTGGCGGCACTGCTGCTCGGCCATGCCGTCGGCGGCATATTATTTTTCGCGGCGGCATATATCGGCGCATTCACGCAAAAAAGCGCGATGGAAAGCATACGCCTGTCGTTCGGCACAGGCGGTTCCGTCTTATTTTCGGCGGCGAACGTGCTGCAACTGGTCGGCTGGACGGCCGTCATGATTTATTCGGGTGCGGCGGCAAGTTCCGCACTGGGCAAAATGCTCTGGCAAAACGGATCGTTTTCCTGGTGGGCTTTTGCCAACGGCGCGCTGATTGTCTTATGGCTGGTTTTCGGCGCACGCAAAACAGGCTGGCTGAAAACCGGTTCGATGGTGCTGATGTTGTTGGCGGTTCTGTGGCTGAGTGCCGAAGTCTTTTCCACGGCAGGCAGCACTGCCGCACAGGTTTCAGACGGCATGAGCTTCGGAACGGCAGTCGAACTGTCCGCCGTCATGCCGCTTTCCTGGCTGCCGCTGGCCGCCGACTACACACGCCAAGCACGCCGCCCGTTTGCGGCAACCCTGACGGCAACGCTCGCCTATACGCTGACGGGCTGCTGGATGTATGCCTTAGGTTTGGCAGCGGCGTTGTTCACCGGAGAAACCGATGTGGCAAAAATCCTGTTGGGCGCGGGCTTGGGCATAACGGGCATTCTGGCAGTCGTCCTGTCGACCGTTACCACCACTTTTCTCGATGCTTACTCCGCCGGCGTAAGTGCCAACAATATTTCCGCCAAACTTGCGGAAACACCCGTCGCCGTTGCCGTCGCCGTTGTCGGCACACTGCTTGCCGTCCTCCTGCCCGTTACCGAATATGAAAACTTCCTTCTCTTGATCGGCTCGGTATTTGCGCCGATGGCGGCAGTTTTGATTGCCGACTTCTTCGTCTTAAAACGACGTGAGGAAGTAAAAGGCTTTGATGTTGTCGGACTGGCCTTATGGCTGGCCGGCTTCATCCTCTACCGCTCCCTGCTGTCGGCAGGCTGGGAAAGCAGCATCGGCCTGACAGCACCTGTAATGATTGCTACCGCCATTGCCACCGTATCGGTACGCCTACCGTTTAAAAAATCATCCGACATACAAAGGAACCCGTCATGACCCGTATCGCCATCCTCGGCGGCGGCCTCTCAGGAAGGCTGACCGCACTGCAACTTGCAGAACAAGGTTATCAGATTGCACTTTTCGACAAAGGCACCCGCCAAGGCGAACGCGCCGCCGCTTATGTTGCCGCCGCCATGCTCGCGCCTGCGGCGGAAGCGGTCGAAGCCACGCCTGAAGTCATCAAACTCGGCAGGCAGAGCATTCCGCTTTGGCGCAACATCAGAGGCCGTCTGAAAACGCCTGCCATGATGCAGGAAAACGGCAGCCTGATTGTGTGGCACGGGCAGGACAAGCCATTATCCAGCGAGTTCGTCCGCCATCTCAAACGCGGCGGCGTGGCGGATGACGAAATCGTCCGTTGGCGCACCGACGATATCGCCGAACGCGAACCGCAACTCGGCGGACGTTTTTCAGACGGCATCTACCTGCCGACCGAAGGCCAGCTCGACGGGCGGCAAATATTGTCTGCACTTGCCGACGCTTTGGACGAACTGAACGTCTCTTGCCATTGGGAACACGAGTGTGCCCCCGAAGACCTGCAAGCCCAATACGACTGGCTGATCGACTGTCGCGGCTACGGCGCAAAAACTGCTTGGAACCAATCCCCCGAACACATCAGCACCTTGCGCGGCATACGCGGCGAAGTGGCGCGGGTTTACACACCCGAAATCACGCTCAACCGCCCCGTGCGTCTGCTCCATCCGCGTTATCCGCTCTACATCGCCCCGAAAGAAAACCACGTCTTCGTCATCGGCGCGACCCAAATCGAAAGCGAAAGCCAAGCCCCTGCCAGCGTGCGTTCCGGGCTGGAACTTTTATCCGCGCTTTATGCCGTCCATCCTGCCTTCGGCGAAGCCGACATCCTCGAAATCGCCACCGGCCTGCGCCCCACGCTCAACCACCACGATCCCGAAATCCGTTACAACCGCGCCCGACGCCTGATTGAAATCAACGGCCTTTTCCGCCACGGTTTCATGATTTCTCCCGCTGTAACCGCCGCCGCCGTCAGATTGGCAGTGGCACTGTTTGACGGAAAAGACGCACCCGAACGTGATGAAGAAAGCGGTTTGGCGTATATTGGAAAATAAGCTTGAGATCGTCTGAAAACGTCGCGTTATCAGTTTTATAAAAGTAACAATATGAATTTAGAAACCAAAATTCCGCCGCCGGCGATATGTTTTATTTGTGCGTTGTTGATGTACATCTCTGCCCAAGTGTCGGCATTGGCCGGAATATTGCCGCACTTTCCTGTATTGCTGTCGGTTGTTTTCATGGTGTTTGGGACTCTGTTGAGCGTATTAGGTGTGCGAGCGTTTCGCCGTGTGCGCACGACCGTCAGCCCGCTCAACCCCGAACAAACCGAACACTTCGTTTCAGACGGCGTGTACCGTTTCAGCCGCAACCCGATGTATGCGGGTCTGGGCTGCTGGCTGGTCGCATGGGCGGGCTATTTGGCGCACCCGCTGCCGTGGTTGTTTTTGGCTGCATTTGTTGCCTATATGACACGCTTTCAAATCATGCCCGAAGAACGCGTTTTGGTGCAGAAATTCGGCGCAGAGTACGAGTCTTACTGTCGGCGCGTCCGCCGTTGGTTATAAAAGCGAAAGCTTCCCATCAAGTATCGCCCCTCTTCTGCTCTACGGCATGAATGTGAATACTCGATGTTTTCAGACGACCCCTATTGCTCCGTAAGAAATGAAAAAGGACACCCATGACCTTCCCGACCCTAAAATCCCCGCTCAAATTCTACGCCGTCGTTCCCACCGCCGATTGGGTGGAGCGCATGGTCAAAGCAGGTGCCGACACGGTGCAACTGCGCTGCAAAACCTTGCATGGCGATGAATTGAAACGCGAAATCGCCCGCTGTGTTGCCGCCTGTCAGGGCAGCCGCACGCAGCTTTTCATCAACGACCACTGGCGCAAGGCGATAGAAGCGGGCGCATACGGCGTGCATCTCGGGCAGGAAGACATGGACACCGCCGACCTCGCCGCCATCGCCGCCGCCGGTTTGCGTTTGGGTTTGAGTACGCACTCCGTCGCCGAACTCGACCGCGCCCTGTCCGTCGCCATTGGCGGCATCGATTTGAACAACGCCCGAGCCGTCCTTGCCACCGGCGTTTCCTCACTAGCCGTCGTCCGCGCCGTTACCGAAGCGGAAAATCCCGAGGCCGTGGTTAAAGCGTTTCAGGCTTTGTGGAATGAATAAGGTCTTATTACAGACGAACTTTACACTCAAAAAATAAAGAGGATGTCCATGAAAAAATTGCTCAACGGATTATTGATCGGCGTTTTATCTTTCAGTTTCATATCGACAGCTTCAGCCGCAAATAACAAGGAAGAACCGCAGAAAAAAGAACTGTATCTGCTTTGCGGTGTGCTGACCGGCGCGCTTGAACATATGAATAAAGATGAAAGAGCTTCCGACCGATTTATAGAACAAAAAATGAAAAACCTTCCGGCAGACAGGGTTAAGGCGGTAGAAAAAAAATTCAAGGAAATGTATAGCCCTGACGGTATGGCAAAAGCACTTTTTGTTATTCACTGGTATTTGAATAATGAAATCAGTGACGCTCTACAAAAGATGCCGCCATTGAGCAATCGTGAGGCGGAAGATATTCGCCGCAACTGGATAGCCACATTGAAACAGGGTGATGAATCATTCAGCAAAGAAAATGATGACTATGTTGCATACATCAATACAATCGAATTTATTCGACAAGAAGGTCTGATGTTGCAACAAAAAGGCGTAGATTTGAAACAATGTGGTAATTTTTTTGATTTGTATTATTAGGACAAAAAAATAATTTGCCCCTGCAAGTGTTGTAGGTTGAATTGAAACCCAACCTTTGCCAAAGGTCGTCTGAAAACCTCTATAAACACCGAAATATCGAGAAACCATGAACATCATCTTAAACGGCGAACCCGCCGAACTTCACGGCACAACCGTTGCCGACCTCATCGCCCAAACCGCGCCGCAAAAGCCTTTTGCCATCGCCGTGAATACCGGATTTGTCGCCAAAGGCGCGTATGCGGAAACGGTTTTGAACGAAAACGACAAAGTCGATATCGTGCGACCGGTGGTCGGCGGCTGAATACCATCTGAAACCCCAAAGGCACGCCGCCGGCTTTCAGACGGCATCGTATCCCAAACATATCAAGGAATTTTTATGCTCACCCTATACGGAGAAACTTTCCCTTCACGGCTGTTGCTCGGCACGGCTGCCTACCCGACCCCTGAAATCCTCAAACAATCCGTCCGTATCGCCCAACCCGCGATGATTACCGTCTCGTTGCGCCGCGCGGGAAGTGGCGGCGAGGCGCATGGTCAGGGATTTTGGTCGCTATTGGAAGAAAGCGGCGTGCCCGTACTGCCGAACACAGCAGGCTGCCAAAGCGTGCAGGAAGCGGTAACAACGGCACAGATGGCGAGGGAAGTGTTTGAAACCGATTGGATCAAACTCGAACTCATCGGAGATGACGACACATTGCAACCTGATGTGTTCCAGCTTGTCGAAGCGGCGGAAATCCTGATTAAAGACGGCTTCAAAGTGCTGCCTTATTGCACCGAAGACCTGATTGCCTGCCGCCGCCTGCTTTTGCCCTCGCAGGCGGCGCAAGTGATGGAATGGGGGTTTGACGGCGTATTGTTAAACACCGCCGTTTCCCGCAGCGGCGACCCCGTCAACATGGCGCGCGCCTTCGCACTCGCCGTCGAATCCGGGCGGCTGGCATTTGAAGCCGACCCAGTCGAGGCTCGCACCAAAGCGCAAGCCAGTACGCCGACCGTGGGGCAGCCGTTTTGGCATTCGGCGGAATATTGAAAAGGGCAGAGAAAATGCCGTCTGAAATGTATTCAGACGGCATTTGTGTTTTCAGGATATCGATAAACCAAACCCGTTTGCGGCTCACTTGCGGTAAAGGCATACGATAAGTAAACCTTGATATCCCGGCGTAAACCTTTATTAGAAAACGGGTACATAAAATATACTGGACATCGTGCGCGCACCCTTTACAAAATATTTAATTTCTTTATTTTCATCATATTACAGAAAATATGTATTTATTTCTGATTTTTTATTGATAATTATTATTATTAGCGTATAATTAAAACCACTCGGAAGTCGTCAATTCCGAACCATTAAACACCGTATTCCCCATAATTCACTTTCACACTTGGAGTCTGCATATACGAGACATACATTCCCTTTTTATATATCAGATACTCAAAACCGAAATGCCAAACCCACCGTAAAGGTGGGTTTGGCATTTCTCCGTCTGCGGTTATTTGCAAGACTTAAAGTTCAGGCTCCCGTATGGGGACGTAATCTTGCGGATTTCGCGCGCGTCTTCATCATTAACGCCGGAAAACAAAACCGTCATGCGCGATACACTTAAGGATTCGTCCTGACCGTCGGATTCGGCAAAATGTTCGACAATGCGCGCACCTCCAAACCCCGCGCCGGCAAGCCGGTTTTGCAGCGTTTGGGCATTTTGGCGGCTGTTGCTCACACCCAGGCTCAATTCACCGTTAAGCGGTACGGCGTTAAAGCCTTGGGCAGACAATTCGGCCACCTGTCCTTCGGCATTGCCGGAAAGAGGCAGGACGACACGGTAGGTCTTGCCTCCGGGTTTTCTTTTGGCAGTGCGTTTTTCGACACTCCGGCTAGCAACGTGCGACCATTTGCCCAGAAGACCTTTAATCCGATGGTAGTCGTCTTCATCCATCGTGAGGCTTGCCTGAGCCGAACATGAAGCACGTCCATCCGGTGCGGCATTCATTTCACCGTTTTCCCCCTCTTCGCCTGCCTTTTCGGCGGCGAGTTTTTCTCGGCGTGCTTTTTCTTCACGCTGTTTTTTCTCCCTCAGTTTTTTCTGTTCCGCTTCTTTTTTCAAGCGCAACTGCTCTGCCTGTTCTTCGGTCAAAATATCGCTTGCACCAAGCAGTACGCCTGTATCCGATTCAGATGCCGTCTGAACGTCTGGCTCGTATTCCGGGGCTTCTAAAGCAACGGGACCGGTTGCCGGCATACTTTCGACAGCCTGTGTTTCCGATACGCTTGCCTGCTTCGGGGTCAGTTTGTAGCCTACCGTACCGCCGAATACGGCAATATTAATCGCAACCAAAAGGATAAATAGCCATTTCATCTCTGTATTCCCTAAATATGTTCATATTCCCTGCCTTCGGCGGCAATCATGTTCAACAAACCGTAAATAACGAGGTTGTCGACAACGCGCACGGTATTGGCTTCTAAAAACGCAGACGGCATGGCTTCTGCGACTTTTGCCGCACCGCCGCCGGTAATGATGACATCGACAGGCTTGCCTGCCCCGATTTTTTCTTTCAAACGGCCGTGCATCATCATAACCGAACCGCAAACCGCATCCATCATACCGCTGGCGACGGCATTACCCGTCGTGGTCGGAAACGGATAAACTTTACCGACAGGACGGTTTAGATTGGCCGTTTTGACGGCAAGCGATTCTTTCATTAGATGGAAACCGGGCATGATGGTTCCGCCGAGATAATGCCCGTCATCGGTGAGCGCATCAACCGTTACCGCTGTGCCGCAGCTGACGACGACGCAGGCATTTCGGCTGAAACGGCGGCTGCCCAATGCGTTAAACCAACGGTCGGAACCATGTTCTTCGGGATGACGGTAGTGATTGCGTATGCCCAAAGCCTGAGCGGAAGACGGCAGCCATTCGATTGTACTTGCAAGCTGTTCCTGAACCTGTGCCTTTTTTGATTCCCCGCACACGGCGCAACCGACAATACGGACACGGCCATCCGCCCTTTCCGCCCACTCCACGCCCAAACGGGACAAATCACGGTACGGTGCACGGCTGACTGCTGTAAATATGCCGTTTTCCACCCATGCCCACTTGAGCTGGCTGTTACCGCCGTCCAACAGCAAAAAACGTTCCGGTTCCCGCTTTCTCGGAACAGAGACCGGCCTATCGTCGGGACGCAGGCTGATTTCTCCGCTGACTACGGTTTGCCTGCCGTCTCCGGTATCCAGATGCAATATACCTTTCTCGTCCACACCGCTGACCGTACCTTCGCAAACGGTTTCGCCGTCGCGCAAAAGCAATACTGCCTTGCCGTGATCGCGGTTGGCCGTTTCATATTCCTTTAAAAATGGTGCAAACCCTTCTTCCGCATATTGTTCCAACACCGCATCCAACTCGGCCAACAACGTTTCCAACAACACGGTGGCATCCGCATTACCACGCTGCAATGCCGTCTGAAACAGCGATTGCACGGAAGCGGCATTTTCGACTTCCTTGGGCAGGACAAAATTGATGCCGATACCGATGACGGCAACCGTCTTGCCACCGACCCTGACCGTTTCGATAAGGATGCCGCCCAATTTATCGCGCCCGACAACCAAATCATTGGGCCACTTAATCTGTACATCCAAACCTAAACGCAACAAAGCTCGGCGGCACGCCACTGCCGTTGCCAGCGACAGCGAACCCAACTCATACTGCGGCCGGTCAAACACCCAGCCGAAACTGAACATCAGGCACTCGCCCAAACGGTGCGACCATTTCCTCCCCTGCCGCCCCCTGCCCTTACTTTGCAGATGAGCCACGCATAAGGCCTTATGTACTTTGTCCGGAGAAATCCGCGCCAGCTCCAGTATCTCATCGTTGCTGGAAACGCACTCGTGTTTCAATGCTGCCTGAAAACCCGACTTTTCCCCTAAAATACGCAAATTTTCAGCATTAAAAACCGCCAGCGGGCGCACCAGCCGCCAATAACCGTCATGCTGGCGCAGCAGTCCTCGTATATGCGCCGGCATCTGCTGCCAAAAACCGTTCAACTGATGCGGCCTCATATCCGCCATACGCGCCAGTTGCGAGACGTGTTGCGGCAAACCACCAGCAAGTTCTGCCAAAATCCGCCATTGCCGGGATTTTAAAACCATCATTTCCAACCCTCTGACGCACGGATTTTCTCCAGCGTTCCGGTTGTCGACGTTTGATGCAGGAAAGGAATCGAAAACACCTTACCTCCGCGCGCCAGCGTTTCCGCCGACCCGACAATCTTATCCACGGTCCAATCGCCGCCCTTGACTAAGACCTCTGGTCTGACTGCCTCTATCAAAGCCGCCGGCGTATCCTCGTCAAACCATGTAACCAAATCCACACTTTCCAACGCGGCGACAACGGCGGCACGGTTTTCCAAACTATTGATGGGACGGTCGCCCCCCTTACCCAAACGGCGTACCGAAGCATCCGTATTCAAAGCCAGAATCAGGGCAGCCCCTTTCGAACGCGCCTGCGCCAGATAAGTAACATGACCGCGATGAAGGATGTCGAAACAGCCGTTGGTAAACACCAGCGGGCGCGGCAACCGAGCCAACCGTTCGGACAATGCCTCAGGCGGACAGATTTTCGATTCAAAATCAGGAACAGACCAATGGCCAACCATCAAAGCCTCCGACAGAAACCATAAAAGACAGAAAAGCTACATGATACAGAAGCATATACGAAAGGCAAAGCCGAAGGCACACATGCCCCATCTAAAATACCCTTTCCCCACAGGGAAAACAGCTTCAGACGGCATATCCTCCGCACCAATATGACTGATGCAAATAATGAGCACAAACGGAAAAAGACCTGTACTGAAAAGTACAGGTCTTTATCTGGGGTGGCTGATGGGGCTCGAACCCACGACAACCGGAATCACAATCCGGGGCTCTACCAACTGAGCTACAGCCACCATAAAAACGGTTTGCAATTAAAAATCTTGGCACGCCCGACAGGAATCGAACCTGTAACCCCCGACTTAGAAGGTCGGTGCTCTATCCGGTTGAGCTACGGGCGCTCATGCCGATTCGTGCTGGTTGATTGGTCGGGGCGGTGGGATTCGAACTCACGACCCTCTGCTCCCAAAGCAGATGCGCTAACCGGGCTGCGCTACGCCCCGACTTGAAGTTTTGAATTGTACATATGGACGGAAAACACGTCAATGCTTATTTTTAAAATCCTAATAAAACCTACGTAGTATTTTGATTTATAAAAATATTTAACCAGATTCGAAATCTAAGCTCCATTTCCGGATAAATTTATTTTCGGCATCCTGCTGTAAAAATATACGGAAAATGCGATAATTTTTAGCAATTTCTACCTGTTTAATAAAAGGACGGACATGTCGGCACAATTAATCAACGGTAAAGAAGTTTCACAAAAGCGTTTGGAAGCGGTAGCCGAAGCTGTGGCGAAACGCCAACGCGACAGCCTGCATACGCCTTGTCTGGCCGTGGTTTTAGTCGGAGGCGACCCTGCCAGCGCGGTTTATGTGCGCAACAAGAAAACAGCCTGCCAAAAATGCGGCATCAAATCGCTGTCGTACGAGCTGCCCGAAAAAACGCCGCAGGAAGAACTGTTGGTACTGGTTGACCGGTTAAATGCCGATCCCGAAATAGACGGCATCTTGGTTCAGCTGCCCCTGCCGAAGCACCTCGACAGCCAAGCGGTCTTGGAACGTATTTCGCCGGATAAGGACGTGGACGGCTTCCATCCTTACAATGTGGGCAGGCTTGCAGTCAAAATGCCGCTGATGCGCCCGTGTACGCCCAAGGGCGTGATGACGCTTTTAGAAGCTTACGGCATTGATCCGAAGGGGAAAAAAGCGGTCGTGGTCGGCGCATCCAATATCGTCGGCCGTCCGCAGGCACTGGAATTGCTGCTGGCGCGCGCAACGGTAACAATCTGTCACAGTGCGACCGAAAATCTGGCGGATGAAGTTGCCGGGGCCGATATCCTTGTCGTTGGCGTAGGCATTCCGAACTTTGTCAAAGGCGAATGGATCAAACCCGGCGCGGTCGTTATTGATGTGGGCATCAACCGTCTGGACGACGGCAGCCTGTGCGGCGACGTGGAATTTGAAACGGCAAAAGAACGGGCGGCGATGATTACGCCTGTTCCCGGCGGTGTGGGCCCGATGACGATTGCCACATTGATGGAAAATACCCTGCACGCTGCCTCCCTGCACGATATTTAAGTATCAGGGAAATAAAAATGCCGTCTGAAAAGCCTTTCAGACGGCATTTTGTATGGCTGTTTATCCGGGCAGCTTGACGACAACCGTATCCGCCATCATGTCGTAAAGCGTGCGGCGGTCGCGTTTGATTATAAAAAGCAGGACAAAGTTGGCAAGAAATGCCAGCAGGTTGATGGCGCTTTCTCCGTTTTCACCTGCTATAAGACCGATAATGGCGGCAATAATGGCAACCAAAACCGACCATGCGATTTCGCGTACCAAAACCGTACCGACAAAACCGGGATTACGTCCGTCAGTTTTCAATACCCTGATTTTCATGATTTTCTTACCTAATGACTGCCCATCCCTGCTCATATAGTAGATTTGGATGACGGTGTACGCCAAAATGCCCGCCAGTCCTACCCAAAAGGAAGTCATACCCAAAAGCAGTCCGAATATTTCCTCACTGTCTCCGATTCTGCCTTCATGCTTGACGGCGAAGACAATCAGTCCGACAAACGGCACCAACAAAACCAAAAAGGTAAACAATTGGTTCAGCAAGGCCGCAAGTATCCTGTCTCCGGCACCGGCAACCGTTACCTCGATTTCCTGAATGTCAGACCTGCCGACACCGGCCGCACCGATATAGTTGTTTCTTTCTTCCATGTCTCTTCCTGATAATGGTTCTTAACTGACCACCGATTCTACCGTCCTGACACCGAAAACGCCAATATTTAAAGAAATCCCGATAAAAAACTTTACATTTTCTTAAGACGGCGTTAAAACGCTTCCTTTACGTAATACATAATTTTGTTAACGATTTTCCTCAAGGAGCAACACATGAAAGTAGGTTTCGTCGGCTGGCGCGGCATGGTCGGTTCGGTTTTGATGCAGCGTATGCAAGAAGAAAACGACTTCGCCCACATTCCCGAAGCATTCTTCTTTACCACTTCCAACGTTGGCGGCGCGGCACCTGATTTCGGTCAGGCGGCTAAAACATTATTGGATGCAAACAACGTTGCTGAACTCGCCAAAATGGACATCATCGTAACCTGCCAAGGCGGTGATTACACCAAATCCGTGTTCCAACCCCTGCGCGACAGCGGCTGGAACGGTTACTGGATTGACGCGGCGTCCTCACTGCGCATGAAAGACGACGCGATTATCGTCCTCGACCCCGTCAACCGCAACGTCATCGACAACGGTCTCAAAAACGGCGTGAAAAACTACATCGGCGGCAACTGTACCGTCTCCCTGATGCTGATGGCTTTGGGCGGCCTGTTCCAAAACGATTTGGTCGAATGGGCGACCAGCATGACGTACCAAGCCGCTTCCGGCGCGGGCGCAAAAAACATGCGCGAACTCATCAGCGGCATGGGCGCGATTCACGCCCAAGTAGCTGACGAGCTTGCCGATCCTTCCAGCGCGATTCTCGACATCGACCGCAAAGTGTCCGATTTCCTGCGCAGCGAAGACTATCCGAAAGCCAACTTCGGCGTACCGCTC
>QWCZ01001570.1_pt1 | contig 12316 bp, 11 predicted proteins | sample 1972651 | NCBI WGS metagenome assembly QWCZ01 (sample SAMN09866695, study PRJNA288562) | Human oral metagenome isolate pre1_saliva, whole genome shotgun sequencing... | isolation source: mouth | host: Homo sapiens | place: USA: California
TTTAAAGCATATAAGGATTTTTATATAGTAAGAGAGATGTTTAATTATATTAATAACTATGCTAATTATAGAAAATCTGGATTTAAGGAATTTGTTGAACATGAAATACATAAAGATAGTCACAAAAAAATTTCCTTAAAAGATAAATCCAAAGATGAAGAATTGAAAAAACTTGAAAAAGAAAATAAAGAGAAACATGTAAAAGAAATGAAAGAGCTTGAGAGAGTGATTGAGACTATGTTTGACTATCCAAATTTAAAATATAGATTAAGTGATAGAGAAATTCAAGTTCTAACTTTATATTTTGGACTTAATGGGCATAAGAAATTGGACTTTGCCGATATTGCACTTCTTACAAATATAGATAAAGATAGTTTGGATAAAATTTTAAAGGATGGAATATTTAAGCTATCTGTTGTTGATGAAAAGGTAGAAATATAGATGAAAGCTAGAGAAATAATAAATATACTTGAGAAAAAATTTCCTAGATCCAATGCAGAAGAGTGGGACAATGTTGGACTTTTAATTGGAGATTATGACAAAGAAATTAAAAAAATCCAATTTTCAATAGATGCCACTGTGGAAGCAATAGAGAATGCAATTTCTAAAAATGTCGATATGATAATAACTCATCATCCTGTGATATTTAAGGCAATAAAAAATATTAATGAACAGGAAATTTTAGGAAAGAAAATTAGAGCTTTGATAAAAAATGACATTAATGTATATTCTATTCATACTAACTTAGACTCGAGTATAGACGGTTTGAATGACTATGTTTTAAAACAGCTAGGGGTGAGAGAATATAAAATTTTAGATTTTGAAGAAGATAAAAATTGTGGAATAGGTAGAGTATTTAAAATTCAACAAGAAAAAACTTTGGAAAATTTTATTGAAGAATTAAAACTAAAATTAAAAATTTCTAATCTAAGAGTTATAAGTAAAGATATGGAAAGTAAAATAAAAAAAATTGCTCTTATAAATGGCTCTGCAATGAGTTACTGGCGAAAAGCAAAGAAGGAAAAAGTAGATTTGTTTATAACTGGAGATGTTGGTTATCATGATGCTTTAGATGCAAGAGAAGCAGGAATAAATGTTATAGATTTTGGACATTTTGAGAGTGAGCATTTTTTTTATGAAATATTAATTGAGGAATTAAAAAATTATGGTTTAGAATTTTTAGTTTTCAATGGAGAACCAGTATTTAAATTTATGTAGATGGAGAAAATATGAGAAAATTAATAATTACATTTTTATTTGTTATAATGTCAATTTTTTCTTTTTCAGCTGTTAATGATGGATTAAATCTTCTTAATGATGAAGAAAAAACAGAAATTAATGACAAGATTGAAGAAATAAAAAATGAAAAAGATTTAACAGTTTTTGTAAATACTTTATCAATAGATGAGGGATTTGCAGTTTCTGATCCAGAAAGAGCCTTGATTCTTAATATAAAAAAAGGTAACAAGGAAAACTATAAGGTAGAAATTTCTTTCAGTAAAGACATCGATGTTGATGATTATGAAAAAGATATTAATGGAACATTGAATGATTCACAAGTGTTACTTGAAAGAAAAGAATATAAAAAATATATTTTAACAGTTCTTGATGGAGTAAGCTCTGTATTACAAGAAATAAATGTAGAACCACTTAACCAAATGACTATGACTAAACAACAAGAAAAAGGAAGCACGACAGTATTAGCTATAGTATTTTTTGGAGTTGTGGGAGCTATAATTTTTAAAATGTATGAAGATTATAAAAATAGAAATAAAAAAGATGAAGATGATGATAGTATCTTATAAGGAATAAAAATATAGAGGTATTCGAGTTAGTCGCTGTGAGAAATCATAGAGGAAAGTCCGGGCTCCATAGAGCAAGAGGGTAGCTAACGGCTACTAAAAGTAATTTTAAGGAAAGTGCCACAGAAAAGAAACCGCCATTATGGTAAGGGTGAAAAGGTGGTGTAAGAGACCACCAGTTTTTTAGGAGACTAAAAAAGCTTGGTAAACCCCCTCTGGAGCAAGACTAAATAGGAAAGAAAAAGGGGTTGCTCGCTCTCTTTCAGGGTAAGTCGCTAGAGATTATAAGAAATTATAATTCGAGAAAAATGATTAACAAATACAAAACCCGGCTTATTGAATGCCTCTAATTTTTTAATAAAAATAAACGATAGCAAATTTCTAATTTACTATCGTTTTTTTATGCTATAAACTATTTATTTCTTTTGTGAAATAACATGCAACTTGATGCTTGTCCTGAACATTTTCTAAAATAGGCTTTTTAGTTCTACATTCATCTTTCACATAAGCACAACGCCCTTGGAAAACACAACCTGTTGGTAGATCGATAGGGCTTGGAACATCCCCTTCAATACTTGCAATTTTTTAATACTTGCAATTTTTTCAGAAAAATCCATATTGATAGAGAATAAAGAATTTAGAAGAGCTTTTGTGTATGGATGATAAGCATTATCTTTTAACTTTTCACCTGGTAAAATTTCTAAAACATTACCTAAATACATAACAGCTACTTCATGAGCAAATTTTTGTATTAAAGCTATATCGTGACAGATAAAAACTATACAAAGATTCCTTTCTTCTTGTAATTTAACTAAAAGTTCAATAATATTTTTTTGTATAGAAACATCAAGAGCTGATGTTGCCTCATCACAAACTAAAACTTCTGGTTCAAGAGATAAAGCTCTAGCTATTCCTACTCTTTGTCTTTGACCACCACTCATATTTTGAGGATACTTATCTATGAAACTAGCTGGTAAGTCAACCATTTCAAGTAATTCAATAGCTTTTTTTTCTTTATCTTCTTTTTTTAATCTTCCGTAGTTTATTAAAGGCTCTGTTAAAATATCAACAACTTTCATTCTCGGATTGAAAGATGCTCCTGGATCTTGATAAACCATTTGAATATGTTGTCTACTTTCCCAAATCTCATTTTTAGAAAATTTATTAATATTTTTCCCTTTATAATAAATTTCTCCAGAAGTAGTTTTTTCTAAATTCATTAACATTCTTAAAAATGTAGATTTCCCACAACCAGACTCTCCAACAATTCCTAAAGTTTTTCCTCTAAACATACTTAAATTTATATTGTCACAAGCTGTTAAACTATTTCCTCCAGAAACTGCGAATTTTTTTGTGACATTTTTTGCTTCCATTATTAATTCATGATTTTTAGACAAATCTCTCACCATCCATTTCAGGTATAGCTTTTAACAATTTTTTAGTGTAATCACTTTTAGGATTATTTATAACGTCTTCTCTTGTTCCACTATCAACTACAACTCCATTTTGCATAACTATAATTTTATCTGCCATATATGCAGCTACTCCCATATTATGAGTAACTATAATTATACCAGTATGAAATTCATCTCTTAGTTCCATCATTTGTTTAACAATTTGAGCTTGTGTAGTAACATCAAGTGCTGAAGTTGGCTCATCAGCTAAAACAATTTCTGGTTCAAATGTAAGTGCCATAGCTATCCCAACTCTCTGTTTCATTCCACCAGAGAGTTCATAAGGATAACTTTTCATAATATTTTCTGGTTCAGGCAATCTTACTTTTCCAAGCATATTAATTGCTTTTGCTTCAGCCTCACTCTTACTCATGCTAGAATGAGAATTGATGTATTCAACATATTGTGATCCAATTTTTCTAATAGGATTTAAAGTTCCACCGCAGTCTTGAGCAATCATTGAAATAACTGAACCTCTAAGTTGACGCCATTCATCATTAGAAAGGTTTAACAATGATTTTCCATTGAAATTTATCTCACCAGCAGTAACTTTTCCCTGTCCCAATAGTCCACCTAATATAGAACGAAGAACGGTAGATTTTCCACTACCAGATTCTCCAACAATACTTATAATTTCTCCTTTTTTCATAGAAAGGGAGAAATTTTTAACGACAGCATCTTTTTCTCCATATTGTATCGTTAAATCCTTAATTTCTAACATTTTATCTCCTTTTATTCAGTAATTGTAACATCTTTTGTTAGCCAATAGTAATCCATTGGGAACATTCTTAAATTTTGAACTTTATTATTTGAATATAAGAAAGTTGTTTCATATCCAAAGAATACTGTTGCTGCATCGTTCATTATTAGTTGTTGAATTTCAATTGCTAATTCTTTTCTCTTTTCAGGATTAAATTCAGCATTCAATTGATCTAACAATTCATCAACTTTTGCATTTTTATATCCAGATTTATTTGAAGCAGAACCACTATCCCAGTTTTCATATAAATATTTTTCAGGGTCTCCTGTATTTGCAGCAAGAACGTTCCAAATTAATAAGTCAAAGTTTCCATTATCTCTCATATCTAATAGAGTTTCATAACTTACTGTTTTTAAAGTCATTTTTATTCCGATATCTTTTAAGTTAGATTGAGCTGCTTGAGCATAAACTTTTAATTCTTCTCTACTTGTGTAGATAACAAAATTCAAGTCTAATTTTTTACCATCAGGAGTTTCAACAAATCCATCTCCATCTATATCTTTGTATCCAGCTTTTGCAAGTATTTCTTTTGCACTTTCAGGATTATAAGCATTTTCATCTTTTAATTGATCGAATCCAAAATCCAATGTAGGAGGAATTGGTGCTTTACCTGCAGTAGCTGCTCCACCTAATAAGTTTTCAACATAAGCTTTTTTATCAAGACCTCTAAGTAAAGCTTGACGTAGAGCTAAATCTTTTAAAACTCCATTTTGATTCATGAAAGCATAAGTTGATCTCAAAGATTTTAATTCTTGAACATTAATATTTTTTTCTCCTTCAAAATCAGCTTTATTTTCTATTTTTAAGTTATATGCTACTCCAATTTCTCCAGTTTTTAGAGATAATGCACGAGTGCTTTGATCGTTGATACATTTGAATGTAACTTTAGCTAAAGCAGGAGTTCCATTCCAGTAGTTAGGGTTTCTTTCAACGATAGCATATTCAGTTGGAACAAATTCTTTAAATACATAAGGACCAGTACAAATTGGTGCATTTGTTGTATATTCTTCAACGTTGTCAGATGTATCAATGATTAAGAATAAAGGATCTGCTAAACATTGAGGTAAAATTGCAACTGGTTTATCAGTAGTTATTTTTAAAGTATCTCCTTCTGCAGTTATAGAAGCTGGTTTGAAGAATCCTTCTGCTCTTTTACTTTTTCTAAATGTTCTATCAAATGAAGATTTAACAGCTTCAGCAGTTAAAGGATTTCCATTTGAGAATTTAACATCTTTTCTAATTTTAAATTCCCAAGTTAATTTATCATCACTTATTTGCCAACTTTCTGCTAGCATTGGTTGTAATTCTCCATGTTCATCAAAACGAACTAAATTTTCTCCAACACCATAACGAGTAATAACCCAGCTAAAATATTGTTCAGTTGGTTCTAAAGTATCAGCAAAACTTGTAACCCCTATAACAAGCTCTCCGTTTTCAACAGGTTTTCCTGTAGCTTCTTTTTTATCTCCACCACAAGCTACTAAAGTAAACATCATTAAAATTGCCATTAGAAAAGAAAAACTTTTCTTTGTAAAAAATTTCATTAAAATTTTCCCACCTTTCATAATTTTTTATATATTAAAATTTTATTGCAAACTATTAAAAATCTTCCTCTTTGATATCAATCAAATCTTTTATACTATCTCCTAACATATTAAATGTTACAACAACTATAACTATTGCAATTCCCGGATATAACATAAGCCAAGGAGCTTTTGCAAGATAAGTTCTTCCTTCATTTAACATAGCTCCCCATTCTGGAGTTGGAGGTTGAGCTCCGAAACCTAAGAATGATAGAGCTGCTATTTCAAGCATTAATGCTCCAATATCTGATATTGCAGTAACTAGCATAAGTGTAAACATATTAGGTAAAATATATTTTGCTAGAATATGTCTGTCTGTACTTCCTGTAAGTTTTGCAGCTTCAACATATAATTCTTTTTTTATTTTTAAAACCATACTTCTTGAAAGTCTTGCATACTTAGTCCAAGTAACAGCAGAAATGGCAATAATTGCATTTGTCATACTTGGACCTAAAAGTCCAGCTATTGCTATTGCAAGTATAAGCCCAGGAAATGAAACCATCATATCAGCAAGTCTCATGATCACCATATCAACAATTCCACCAAAATATCCTGCTATAAGTCCCATAAGAGTTCCTATGACAAATACTACAGCCACTAATGCTAAAGTCATAAACAGCGAATATCTAGTTCCATAAATAATACGAGATAATATATCTCTTCCTAAAATATCTGTCCCCAATAAATTTATATTATCTGGTGCTTTCAATGGTTTTGACATTACAGCAGCTAGAGGATCTTTAGGAGCAATTGACTTTGCAAAAAAAGCTATTAAGACAATAATAATTGTTAAAATTAGAAAAAAAGTAAATTGTTTATGTGTTTTCATAAACTTTATAATTTTCAATTAGTTTACCCCCTCAACTCTCTTGTCTAAATATTTGTAAGAAATATCAACTATTAAATTTACTACCAAGTAAATTAAAGCTATTAATAAAACATAGGCTTGAACTAAAGGATAATCTCTAAATGAAATTGCTTTTATAGCCATATTTCCCATTCCAGGATAATTATAAATAATTTCTATAACTGCAGTTCCCCCTAAAAGGCTACCAAGAGATAGTCCTAATAAAGTTATTAAAGGAATTAAGGCATTTGGTAAAACATGTTTTACTAAAATCGTGCTCTCTTTTATTCCTCTCATTCTAGCACCAACAACATAGTCTTTATTCAACTCTTCAATAACAGTATGTCTTACCTGTCTTATATATTTTGCTGACATAGCAAATCCTAAAGTGAAAGCTGGTAGTATCATTGATTTAAAATCAGCTTTTCCTCCAGAAACCGTTACCCAACGAAGCATAACTCCAAAAATACTCAAGAATATCAATCCTAACCAAAAACTTGGAATAGAAAGTCCTGTGAAACTTATTGCTCTTACAAAATAGTCTTGCCACTTGTCCTTTTTAACTGCTGCTAAAACTCCAAGAGGTATTGAAATTACTATCATAAATGTTAAAGATAATAATGATAGTTTTAATGTTGGGAAGAAAGCTGTTTTTATTTTATCTACAACTGGTACTCTTAAAGAATAAGATTTCCCCATTTCCCCTTGTAATACATGACCTGCCCATCTGCAATATTGTTCTGCGAAAGGTCTATCAAGTCCTAATTCTGCTCTTGTTTGTTCTAGTAATTCTGGTGTAGGAAGGTTTCCACATTCTGTTAGCATTATTTCTGCAGGATCTCCTGGAGATAAATAAGTCAAACTAAATGTAAAGAAACTAATTCCAAATAGAACTAGCAAAATTTGTAAAGTTCTGTTAACGTAATTATTTTTAATCACTTTGCCTCCTTTAAAATTATAGTTTACACATTTTTTTATTTAAAATTTTGCGAAAAGCAAAAATAAAAACTATTGCTGTCAGACACCATGTCATTGGATAAACATAGGCAACTGATTTAAAATCTAAATTAAATTTTGATATTACATATAGTAAGGTAACTCTAAAACCACAAAGGCAAATCATAGTTACATACATCGAAACTATCGAATATCCCATTCCTCTTAAACATGAACCTAATACTTCAAGTATTGTGTACAATATATAAAAAGGGAAAGTTGTTAAAGCTATTTGTGAACCTAAATAAATAATCTCTTCGTTTTTTATAAAAATTCTCATAAAAGTATGAGAGTTTGTTAATATTATTGTTGCAATAAATATATTTATTGCTCCTGATAAAGCTATAGAAACTAAAGCTCCTTTTTTAACTCTTTCGTAATTTTCTGCTCCAACATTCTGTCCTGTAAATGTCATACTCGCTTGTCCTATTGCAACAACTGGCATCCAAATAAAATTTTCTAATTTGAAATATGTTGCATAAGCTGCAACTGCATCTCCACCATAACCATTAATATAATATTGAACTATAATATTTGATAAGGTGATAAGCATTGATTGCAATCCTGCTGGTAAACCAAAATATAAAATTTGTTTTAATAGATGAAAATCTATTTTTAAATTCTTTAAACTAAATTTTATTGCAGTTTTATTTTTAAACAAATAAGTCATCACAATTATTGCAGTGACAGTCTGAGAAAAAGTTGTTGCTATGGCTACACCCGCAACTCCATTTTTTAAAAGAACAATAAAAATATAATTTGTTATTACATTTAAAATTCCACCGAATGCTAAAATATAAAATGGTGTTTTAGAATTTCCTGTTGAACGAATTATTCCTGATCCAATATTATATAAAATCATTGGTAACATACTTAAAAAATATATTTTTAAGTAAAGAACAGAGTCATCCATTATCACTTCTGGTGTATTTAAAAGCTTTAGTAAAAATTCTGACGAAAAAACTCCTAAAATAGTAAGAAAAATTCCACCAATTATTCCAAAACTTATTGCTGTATGAGAAATTTTAGAAGCTGTTTCAAAATCTTTAGAACCTATCTTTTGTGAAACTGCAACTCCAACCCCAATGGATACCCCTGTAGAAAGTCCAATTATACAAGTAAATATTAAACTACTTGCTCCTACTGCTGCCGTTGCTTCTTTACCTACAAAGTTTCCAACAAAAATCATATCAGCAGTATTATAAAGTTGTTGAATTAAACTTGCACCTAACAAAGGTAAGGAAAAAAATAATAAAATTTTCCAGATAGATCCTTTGGTCATATCTTTTACTTTATTTTTCATATAAAAAAATTCACCTATATAAATTATTAAATCTAAAATTTTTATTTAGAAATTATTTATCTATTTTATCATATATATATTAGCTTTTCAATAAAATTATTTTGCTAAACTTAATAAAATTATTAAAAAAATTTGAATTAGATTTTTTTATTTTATTTTTTTCTTGACTTTTAAATTTTAAAAGAATATAATTGTAAAAAATAAAATTTTAAGGAGGAAAGTTATGCTAAGGAGAATAATGATAAGGAAAGAAAAACAATTTAATATGTAGCCTTATCTATTTATATATTAGCCTGACTTTGCCATTTTGGTAAATAGTAAATTTAACACAGATAGCTAGTATATCTGTGTTTTTATATTTTAAAATATTGATAAGGAAGTTCTTAGATGTATTCAGTTAAAATCTGATATATCTTAATTTCCTTTTTTTATTTATAAGAAAAATATAAAAGTAAATAGAAATAATTAGTCTCTGACGTTCGTATTAGTTCGAAGAGCTTGTGTCCATTGAGCTTGTAGAAGTCTGCAGCTGTCGAGAAACTTTATTTATTACATAGAAAATTATAAATTTAAAAAACAAAAAAATTATAGTTTAATATTTATATTTAATTGAAAGGGGTTAGAATGGAATATTTAGAAATTTTAAAAGATACCTTTTTAACAGACGATAGATATATGTATATCGTCGATGGGCTTATCTTTTCAGTCGGAATTACATTGTTTTCAACAGTTATAGGAATTGTATTGGGACTTTTATTAGCAATAATGAAATTATCTCATTGGTATCCTTTAAAAAGGATAAAAGGTTTTCAAAACTTCAATCCTTTATCTAAAATTGCATATATTTATATTGATATTATAAGAGGTACCCCTGTTGTTGTTCAATTAATGATACTTGCAAATTTAGTTTTTGTTGGTTTTTTAAGAGAAACACCTGTATTAATAATTGGTGGAATAGCATTCGGATTAAACTCTGGTGCTTATGTTGCAGAAATTATTAGAGCTGGAATAGAAGGACTAGATAAAGGACAAATGGAAGCTGGAAGAGCTTTAGGTTTAACTTATTCACAAACAATGAAAAAAATAATCGTTCCTCAAGCTATTAAAAATATTCTTCCTGCTCTTGTAAGTGAATTTATAACTTTATTAAAAGAAACTTCAATTATAGGTTTTATTGGAGGTATAGATTTATTAAGATCAGCTAGTATTATCACAAGTCAAACATATAGAGGAGTCGAACCTCTACTAGCAGTTGGTTTCATCTATTTAATACTTACTTCTATATTTACAATGTTTATGAGAAAAGTTGAAAGGGGGTTGAAAGTAAGTGATTAATATTGTTAATTTATCTAAAAATTTTGGAAATTTAAAAGTTTTAAAAAATATTTCAACTACGATCAATAAGGGAGAAATAATATCAATTATAGGTCCTTCTGGGAGTGGAAAATCAACTTTTCTTAGATGTATCAATAAATTAGAAGAAGCAACTGATGGGCATATCTATATTGATGGTATGGACTTAATGGATAAAAACACTGATATAAATAAAATAAGAGAAAGAGTTGGAATGGTGTTTCAACATTTCAATTTATTCCCTCATATGACAGTTTTAGAAAATTTAACACTTTCTCCTATGTTAGTAAAAAAAGAAAATAAAGAAGAAAGTGAAAAATATGCCCAATATTTATTGGATAAGGTAGGATTATTAGATAAGGCTAATTCATATCCAACTCAGCTTTCTGGAGGTCAAAAACAAAGAATTGCAATAGCTAGAGCTCTAGCTATGAAACCTGAAGTAATTTTATTTGATGAACCTACATCTGCTCTTGACCCAGAAATGATAAAAGAAGTTCTTGATGTTATGAAAAATTTAGCTGATGAAGGAATGACTATGCTTATTGTTACTCATGAAATGGGATTTGCAAAAAATGTTGGAAATAGAATTTTGTTTATGGACAATGGGCAAATTATCGAAGATTGTTCTCCTAAAGATTTTTTTGAAAATCCAACTAATGAAAGAATTAAAGATTTCTTAAATAAAGTTTTAAATAAGTAATTGTGTATCTAATTTTTATAAATTTTAAAAGGAGTGGTTTGTATGAAAAAAATTTTTAAATTAATGATGTTGGTAGTTTTATCGGTTGTTTTTTCTATTTCTCTTTTTGCAAAAGATGTTGTTTATGTAGGAACTAATGCAGAATTTGCCCCATTTGAATATCTTGAAAAAAATCAAGTAGTTGGTTTTGATATTGATTTACTAAATGCAATTTCAAAAGAAACTGGAATTGAATTTAAAGTTAAAGATATGGCTTTTGATGGTTTACTTCCAGCTCTTCAAACAAAAAAAGTTGATATGGTTATAGCTGGTATGACAGCAACTCCTGAAAGAAAAAAAGCCGTTGTATTCTCTAAACCTTACTTTAAAGCTAAACAAGTTGTTATAACTAAAGGTGTAGATAAATCTCTAAAATCATTTAATGATTTATCTACTAAAAAAGTTGGAGTAATGTTAGGATTTACTGGAGATACTGTTGTTAGTGCTATTAAAGGAGTTAAAGTTGAAAGATTTAATGCTGCTTATGCTGCAATAATGGCTCTTGCTCAAAATAAAATAGATGCAGTTGTGCTAGATTCTGAACCAGCTAAAAAATATACAGCTAACAGTAAACAATTCTCTATTGCTAATATTCCTGCTGCTGAAGAAGATTATGCAATAGCATTTAGAAAAAATGATACAGCTCTTGTTCAAAAAATAAATTCTGCTTTAGATAAAATTAAAGCTAACGGAGAATATGATAAAATCTTAAAAAAATATTTTAAATAGTCATAATAATTACTAATAACTTTTTTCATTAGAGATAGTACACTTTCAAAAGTGTACTATCTCTATTTTATTCTATAGGAAAGTATAAATTTAAATGCTTATTAGTCTCTTGACAGCCGTATGAGTTCTACGAGCTCAATGAACACAGGTTCCGTCAGAGACTTTTTTATTCCATAGAAAAGTGTAAATTCAAAATAAGTTGTTAAAACTCGAACTTAAAATCTAATAAAACTTTAATTTCAATAAAATATAGAATAAAAAATAGAACCTGTGAAAAGAAAAATGGTTTTATTGCAGAAAAAATGCTCAAATGATAGAATCTTTACATATTAAATAAAGAATAAAATCATACTTTAGATTTTATTAACCTTAAGATTGGAGTAAAAAATGGATTGGGAATTTATTACAGAACACACATCAGAATTCATACATGCTGGAATATTAACATTAAAAATAGGCTCGATAGGAATAGTCCTTTCCATCATTGTAGGAATTATTGGAAGTTGGATATTATATGAAAATTTTAAATTTTTTAAATCAATAGTAATATGCTATATAGAATTAAGCAGAAATACACCTCTTTTAGTACAATTATTTTTCTTGTACTTTGGTTTACCTAAAATAGGCTTAAAGTTTAGTCCGGAAATATGTGGAATAATAGGTCTTACATTTTTAGGTGGAAGCTATATGATAGAGACATTTAGAAGTGCTTTAGAAACTATAGATAAGATTCAAAAAGAATCTGCA
>QWCZ01001067.1_pt1 | contig 12314 bp, 13 predicted proteins | sample 1972651 | NCBI WGS metagenome assembly QWCZ01 (sample SAMN09866695, study PRJNA288562) | Human oral metagenome isolate pre1_saliva, whole genome shotgun sequencing... | isolation source: mouth | host: Homo sapiens | place: USA: California
CAAAAAGATCAAATTGTTCTAGCTGGGGAAAATGGCACAACTATTTCAAATCTGAAAGATGGTAGTTTAGAAGAAAATTCTAAAGAAGCTGTAACAGGTAGGCAAATTTATACCGTTAAAAATGAGCTAAATAACTCACTTAATAAGTTAGACACCAAAGTTGCAGAAAATACAAAAAACATTTCTAGTATACAAGGGAAAGCAGATGAAGCTAAAGCAACAGCAGACAATGCTCACACTCGTATAAATGACCTCGACACAAAAACTGTGCAATACAATACAGATGGGGATCTCGTAACATTGCATAGTAATAATGGCAAAGGTACAAAAATCGCAAATGTAAAGAATGGCAATGTTTCAGCTAATAGCTTAGATGCGGTAAATGGAAGCCAACTACACACAGTTAAAACGATTGCTGATACTGCTGTTGCTAAAGCTGATGCCAATACAAAAAGCATCAATACCAATCGTACTCGAATTGAGCAATTAGAACAATCAAGTATTGCAACTAATCAAAGAGTTGATCGTGTAGATAGAAAAATTCACGAAAACAGAAAACGTAGCGATGCTGGGATAGCAGCAGCTTCTGCAATCGCAATTATTCCTCAGGTAACTAATCCTAGTGAAACTGGTGTTGGGGTTGGTACTGCAACCAAAAATGGGCAATCCGCTATCGCTATTGGAGCTTCAAAATCAAGCGATAATGGTAAGCACATTATTAAATTAGCAACCTCTTATGACTCTCAGCATAATTTTATCGGTGCTGCTGGTTATATGTATAAATGGTAAAGGAGAAATAAATGGCTTATTCATTAAATCATGTAGTTTTACTTGGTTACGTGGGAAGTGATCCCGATATTCGTCAATTTCCTGACGGTGGGTTAATTGCAACACTAAGCCTTGCAACCACAATAAGCTAAATAGGAGGAAGCAATGACAATGGCAACAGAACTCGCAACAACTAATAATCTACTTTTAATCATTATTGCCCTTTTAGTTGGGATTGGCTTTTTACTAATTAAACAGCAATCAAAAAATAAAAGGGCGTCAATTGTTTACAAACCACAAACGGAGATAAAAGAAAATGGCGTACTCAAATAATCTTGTAATTTTACTAGGTAATGTTGGCAATGATCCTGAAATTGCCGAATTTTCAGACGGAAATTTACAAGCCTCTCTCTCGCTTGCAACCACTCTAAGCTATAAACCAAAAGATAGTGAAGAATGGAAAGAAAGCGTTGATTGGCACAACATAAAAGCTTACGGTTCAGCAGCAAAAACCATTGCAAATTATGTACGCAAAGGGCATAAAATTGAAGTTGTCGGTGTATTGAAAAATAACAACTACGAAAAAGACGGCGTAAAACACTACGGCTATTACGTTAAGGTTGAGAAACTGATTTTACTTGAAGAACTTAAAGGCAAATTTGAAGCCCTTGAGATCAAAAAAATTCAGGGAAATCAAGCAGAGCAATCCGCACAATCATTAGACGGCGATATACCTTTTTAACCATTAAAAAGCCCGTAAATCGGGCTTTTTTTCTAATTAGAGGATTTTATTTATGCGTTTAGTTATCGCAGAAAAACCGCAATTAGGAGCGGTGATCGCCGAAGCAATCGGCATTGTTGGACGAAAAGACGGCTATATTGAATGCAAAGGCGGCTATAATGTAACGTGGGCAATAGGACACGTTTTAGAGCTTAAAAAGCCGAATGAGATAAATCCAGCCTATAAAAATTGGAATGCAGAAGATTTACCGCTTAAATTGCGTCCTCTGGAATTAAAACCAGTTGAAAGAACAGAAAAGCAATTTAAAACAATAGCAGATTTACTTAAAAAAGCGGATATTGTTGTCAATGCTGGAGATCCTGACGATGAGGGGCAGCTTCTCATTCGTGAAATTCTTGAATACACAGGATTTAAAGGTACAGTAGAACGCCTTTTACTGAATGATTTGAACGTTGAAGCCGCTAAAAAAGCAATGAAAAATTTGAAGCCTGATTCAGAGTTTGACGGAATGTATTATAAGGCTCTCGCACGTTCGCACGCCGACTATATTTTCGGAATGAACCTATCAAGAGCCTATACGCTTTCTGCACGAGAAAAAGGCTTAGATAGTGTTTATTCTATCGGTCGAGTACAAACACCAGTATTAGGGCTGATTGTTCGCCGTTATTTAGCGAATAAAAACCATAAAGAGAGCTTTTATTACAATCTATCAGGCAATTTTAGCTTTCAGGACAAAACCTTAAATGCAAGATTAGTGATAACCGATAACATCAGCACAGATCCAAATGATGAAGAAAGCAAAGAAAAGCGTATTATTGATGAAAACGTTGCTAAAAACATACAAAAAGACTGTGAAAAGCATACTGTAAACATAATTCAATGTGGCATTGAGGCAAAAACTACGCCAGCCCCTTTACCTTTTGCTTTGCTTGATTTACAAGCTAAAATCAATGATAAATACGGTTTCTCCGCTGATGAAACATTAGCAATCACGCAATCTTTGCGTGAAAAACATCAAGCCATAACTTACAACCGTTCGGATTGTCGCTATTTAAGCACAGAACAATTTGAGGCGGCTCCAAAAACGCTTGATTTTCTTTCAGGATTATTCCCTGAATTACCGTTCAATTCTGCTGATCGTTCTCGAAAAAGTCGAGCGTTTAATGACAAAAAAGTAACTGCTCATACTGGAATAATCCCTGTTCCGTCCGATAAATTATCGTCTTTGTCGGATTTATCCGATAAAGAGCGAAAAGTATATAGTGCGATTGTTGAACAATATCTCGTGCAATTTTTGCCCGAAAAACAATTTGATTTAGCCAGCATAACTATTCAATGTGGCGATTATCAATTTAAGACAAGTGCAACCAAAATTACCGATCACGGTTGGTCTAAATTAGTGCCTGATGACGCTGAAGATGAAAACGATAACGCAAAATTTGACTTAATCTCCTCACTTCAGGCAGACGCAAGCGGAATGTGCGAAAGTGTTGAAATCAAGAAAGAGAAAACGAAGCCGCAGCCAATCTATACTGAAGCAACGCTCCTAAAAGATTTGCAGCGTGTCGCCCGATATATTGAAGATCCACGCATAAAAAAATTGCTTATCGAAAAAGATAAAGGACGAGAGGGAGAGAACGGCGGCATTGGTACGCCAGCAACCCGATCAGCCGTTATCAAAAATCTGCACGATAAGGGATTTTTTGAGTATCAAGGGAAAAAGCTCATACCAACCCAAAAAGGAATTGATTTTATCGAAGCCTTGCCCCGAATTGTTACCGTGCCTGATACAACTGCTTTATGGTTTGAACAACAATTAGCGATTGAAAAAGGCGAATTATCTGTCGATGAATTTTTAGATGAAATTGAAAAATTTGTCGGCGAACAAATCGAGGCTGCAAAAAATGTGAAATTAGAAGTTAAAGGTGAACCTTGCTCTTGCGGTCAAGGTGTATTAGTGCTTAAAAAATTCAAAAATAGTGAATTTTTTGCGTGTACTGCCTACCCTACTTGTAAAATCACAAAACCAGCTCTAAACGGCTTACCAGCCCCGAATTGCCCTTGTTGTAATAGCCCTGTAAGGGTAAACGAAAAAGGCGTATTTTGCTCAAATGAGAGCTGTTTAAAGCTATGGCGAACTATCGGCGGAAAAGACTTAACTGATTCGCAATTAGTCGCTTTATTGACAAAAGGCAAAACGGCAAAAATAAAAGGCTTTAAATCTAAAGCTGGTAAGGAATTTGAAGCGGTATTGAAGCTCAATAAAGCTGAAAAGAAAGTCGAATTTGAGTTCGATAAGAAATAATAAAAATTGCCCTAGCGGATACGCCAGGGCAATTTTTATTGAGCTTTATATTCCCTATATATTTCTTCCAACTTGGCAAAGTCGCAACAGAAATTTTCAAAGCCAAAACGTTTTGTGATCGTATTGGTATATGTTTTAGTTGCAATTTCGTGAATGCGTTCTTTATTCTGATTGATGTATAAATCTTCTTTGATGAGTAATGCCGTATAGTTAAAATCTATTTTATATTCTTCGGTATAATCAATTTCAATTAAAGCACTATCAACAATGGGGAACATATACGCAAAGCGAATAGTCGCCTTTTGTTCATCGCCGCTTTTCACTTTAAAATCGCTTTGGCTTTTGCGAATTTGGGAAGATAAAGGGGCAATATATTTTACACCGTTAATGGAAAGAATAATGCCAACAAAAGGACGAGCTTTTCCATTATCTTTATTCTCTGGGATTTTAGGCTCAACTTTTCTTAAAAAATCAAGGTAATGATCCGTTACACGATATAGTTTTAATTTATCATTCATCGTCATATTCCAAATAAGGTTTTGTGCAAAAAAAAAGATGCCGTTAGGCATCTTTTCTTCAGCACTTGTGGTAGCTTGCACCTAATTAAGTAGCACTTATGGCAGCTTACGCCCGATTAAGTAGCACTTATGGCAGCTTACGCCCGATTAAATAGCACTTATGGCAGCTTACGCCCTTTGAGCATAATATAGCTATTTTTCAGGGGGATTTCAAGTGCTATAACGAAATATCGCTAGATTTTCCTTTACTTACCCCTGCTGATTTTTCAGCTTGGGCTTTAGGCGTTGAAATTTGCTGACCTGAACCATTTAATTTAAGGGTTTCAGGTTTATCAAATTTACCAGCCCCCACGTTGCTTGTTTGCAAGCCCAAAATGTGTCCTGATTTAAGGTTATCGGCGGTAATGTTTTTCGCTTTTAAATCAGGGATATTTTTAGCTGCATTTTCAAGCACTTTAGCTACATTCGGATCGTTTTTCATAGCTTCTTGAACAGGTACACCGTTCACTTTCACACTATAAAAACGTCCCGCAACAACCGCACTTTCTTGTGCTGTTCGCTGTTTAGCCGATTCATCATATTTAAACTCAATCGTATACGCTGGGCGTTCCGTTGTTTTTGATGATTCGGCTTTTGTTTGAGAAATTGCAGCCGCTTTTTCTGTGGTTGCCTGTGGCTGTTCTTGAACAGGTTTAGGCTGTTCGGCTGGCGTATGGGCTTGTTCTGGTTGAGCTTTGAGTGGTTCAGCCGCTTGAGGTTGTCTAAATTCATCGTTAGCCGCTGATTTACTTTGAACAGGCTCAATAGATGAACGTTGTTCATCTTTGGCTTGTTCAGGGGTAGCTTTCTCGATTGAATTGCCAACCTCAACTTTTTGCTCCATTTCAAGCTCTTTACGGCGTGCTATTAACTGCTCTTGTAATTCGGCTGGCTTGAGAATAACAGGTAAATTATTTGCTGCCGCTGCTTCGACAACCATATCTTTAAATTCTTTCTTGCCGTTGATTTTTAGCTCGTTACCGTAACGATCAATAGACACCTCAAGGAAAAATTTCACGTTTTCGGGCGACATATCTTTTTGATGAATTTTCATTTTGTCGCCGTCATCGGTACAAATGAGTTTGCCGTCAGTAAGTGATTTATACTCAATTTTGCCGTCAGTATGTTTCGCAACGCCGATATTGTTTTTCTTTAAAGATTCTTGGAGAGCAAGATTTTTAAATTGAATATTGCCTCGATAATCAGTGCCGACCTCCTCGCCTGATTGCGTTGCATAAATATCTTTGGCGTGGTGATTTTGTTGAGATTGTTCGTTTTCTTGATTAAGTGGATTTTGCTCACGCACTCGATCAAAAATACGATTAAACAAGCCTTTTTTCTCGTCCTCTCGTTCAAGCTCTTTTGTTGCTGGAGCGATAGAATTAGGTTGTAAGTCTTGGAGCTTCTGCCCTGCTTTAGTTGCCATATCAATTTCCTCTAATGATCTAATTGAATAACCGCTTTGCTGAAAATACTGTTTCGCTTCTTTGACAAAAGAAGCCGTATTTTGAGCAAATTCATCTATTAACTCTTGCCGCTGCATACAACGAAAAGAGGCAATAGCTAATTCTTGATTACGAATTTTGGGCGTAAGATTATGCCTTGCGTAAATTCGCTTTTTTTCCTCACGAAAAGCATTTCGATTATCAACATTCATATTGTGTAATGTTGTATGAGCGTTTTTCTCAAAACGCCGTAAATCATTATCAAATGCTTTGATATTGCTTTTCATTTTTTCAAAGGCTAATCGCTCTTGATTGATGTTTTTGTTGTGCTGATTGGCATAACAAAATTCAAGCACGGATTTAGCCTCTTGCCATTGCAGATTTAAATGCTTGGTAAGGAAATCTGACGCATTTAAATTACGTTTTCCCACGTTAAAACGTGGGCTGCCGTCTTTAGCGTAACTAATCTTGTGATTTTTAGGATCAACGGCATAAATTTTTTCAAGTTGATTCAAAAAAGCGACTGGTTCTATATTACGCCGAATTTCGGCATATTGAGCCATTTCAGCCTGTTTAACCTGCGAATCAAGAGTTTTATAAGCTAAATGAGAAAGTGCGTTAGAATCGCTAAATTTTACGATTCTAACGGTATTTCCAACTGTATCTAAGTAATGCTCAAAAGGCGTGATATAAGGGCGTGATTCGATAGATTTATCAAAAATGTTTTTTTGATAACTTTGCTTTGGCACGCCTGAAGCAATCTGATTGAAAGAGCGTGAAGAAATAGGCGGTTTAACGTCTATTCTTCCTCTTGCATTGCCTCTTCTTCGGCTTGAATCATTCCGTCGCAAAGAGGAATTGATACTGGGTTCGCCGTTTCGTAAATGATTGAGTTCATTTTCGGACAGAAGACTTTGAGTTCGGGTCCCTCTTTGAGTTGCTCCACGAACCACAACGCCACCCTGCACACTTGACAAGCCGATTGACGCTCGGGCAATAGACTTGGATTGTCGGCTATTAGTGTTTGAAGCGTTGGACTGATGATTTCTCTGCCGTCTGCTCGCTCGCTCAAGGCTTGAGCCTTGTCGGTGTTTTCGCTCATACGTTTGTTCTCGTTCAATAAGTAACTGGGCTTTTTCGTCTAAATCTGCTTTGGCATATTTTTGACGAAAAGCAGGGGTAGCAAAATCAACGAATTTAATTTCTTTACTTACTCTGTTTTGCCATTCTGAAAGGCGTACTTGAATCGTATCAATATCAGCCTTTGGCAAGGCTTTTGTTACGATAGCTTTTTCAGAAAAAACAGGGTGATTTAAATTCGTGAATTTCTTATCTTCAGCTAATTTAACGGCAAAATACTGATTAGCCTTGCCTTTATTTCTGATTTTGACTTCGCCAAAATCAGAAAGGCGACGTTGAAATGATTCAAGGGTATTGATTTTCCCTGATGAAATTTCATCGACCAGTTGAGCCTTAAATTTACTTTGTTTTTCACCGAAAAAATCGCCTTTAATCCGTGATAAAACGTTCGCCGAATGATGACCGCCCTCACGCATAAAGTCTTTAGGGGATTCAAGATTATATTTGTAGTTAATATATTCTTGAATAGAATCAAGGTAGGGAATGTTTTTTACATTCACAGTATCGGTATAACCAGTCGGGAGTAATTTATTTCCAGTTAATAAATTACGCTCTGGAATAACGATATGAATATGCGGTTTACGCTCTATCATTTTACCTGTTTTTGAATCTTCAATAGATTGCATTTTAGGTAAATGAGCTTCAGCGTAAAAATTATATTCATCATCATTATAAGCTGACATTAACAATGATTTATATTCTGCCGTAACAGATTGTAATAAATCATTGCTAATATCATCTTCACGAAAAGAAAGCGTAATATGTAAATAACGCTCCTGACCGTTATCTTCAATAGAATTGATTATTTTATTTGTCAATTCTAGATCGCCGTCTAATACTACACGATGATCTAATTCATCACGAGAAAAAATCCGCCCCTGCTTTAATCCTTTTTCAAGATATTCAGCAATCCCTGAATTTCCTCCGCCGATTTCAACTATCATTTAATGCTCGCTTTAAATGCGTATTGATACTAATTAAAAGATTTAATCCTTTTAAATAAATACGCTCTGAAATTGTACCTGATTTATTTGCAGAATTAAAACTTCTTGCTATTTGATTCAAATTATTTCCTGATTTATTCACCACTCGCAATATGCTATAATAATCAACAGGTTTTAATTCGTTAAACGTGATATTTATATTTTTTTCCTTAGATAAAAAAATATCACGAAAAAATTCTGATTTTGTTTTATCACTCTTTTCTAAAAGTGATTGAAACGGTGCAAATTCTTCTTCGGTTAAGCGAAACGAAACCACAACGCCCTTATTTTTTTTCATAAAGTATCTATATCTTAGCTCGTAGAGATAAATGAAATTGCTGCTTTTAAGCCGCCGATTTACTACCGCTCACAGGGAGCTTTTGCCAGCGGCTACCGCTGGCTGGGGTTTGAAAGGGTTCCCCCCTTTCGCACGTCGATTATACTACACTTCGCAGAAGTTTGTATACATCGTTGTCGTGCCTATTGAATAACAGCCGAACATACAACAACTGCAAATAAACCGCACTTAAACCGCAAAACAACATCAATACAACTTCAAACAAACCGCACTTAAACCGCAAAACAACATCAATATAACCGCAAATAAACCGCATTTAAACCGCATTTAAACCGCAAAAACCAACTTGACAAGAAAATGTAAAGCGATTATGCTTTCCACCGTAAATTTTTTGGAGGAAAAATGACCCCAAACGATCAAAATTCATATTTGAGAGATTTGAAAAATGATCTCGCTCAAAGACCCAATGACAGAGCTATTACATCAATCGTCGCAAGATACATTCATCTCATCAATGAATGTATGGCTTACGGCTATTCAAGAAAAGATATTTACGAATTGATTTTCAGTAAAGAGGATAAAGAAATTATTTCGTTAAAGTATTTTAATGATAGTGTTCTTTATCGAGCTAGAAAGAAATTTAATTCTAAATTAGCCATAACAAATAGGAGTGTAAATAACGAAGCAGCAAGACCAAAAGAAATAAACACGATTGTAAAAAATAACGGTTCAGAAGCAAATACAATGAATGCTTTTGAAAGATTAACAGCAAGACAATCTAAATCATCATCAGTTATACATAATAGCGGAAGCACTTTGGAAGATTTAGAAAATACACTTGCTAGAATTAAGAAAGAACAGGAATCTTAATTATGAAATTAAATACCATTAACTTAACTTTACAAGGTAAAGGTGGCGTGGGTAAAAGCTACATCACAACTATTTTTGCTCAATACTTAAAAGATTATAAAAATATTGAAATTAGCGGAGCTGATACCGACCCAGTAAACAGATCTTTTGCTGGAATTAAAAAATTAAATGCTTTACCTGTTGATATTATTGAGAATGACGCAATTTCACAATCAAAATTTGATAGCATTTTTGAACTTATGCTAACAGATGAAAATTCAACGTTTATTATTGATAATGGTGCTTCTACATTCTTACCTTTCACAAAATACATTAAAGATAATGGTGTAATTGAAATGTTTGAAGAAGCTCAAAAAGAAGTATTTATCCATACCGTTATTGTAGGCGGTCAATCTCAAAATGATACATTACAAGGATTATTAACATTATTTGATCTTATTAAAGATTCAAATAATGTTAAATTAGTGATTTGGTTAAATGAATTTCAGGGAAAAATCACCGACGCAGAAAAAATATTTAAAGCAGTAGCGAAGAAAACCGCAGGCTTTATTGTTGTTGAGAATAAAAATTCAGACGCATTCACTGCCGACTTAGAGAAACTGACTAAAAACCGCCTTACGCTTAAAGAAGCGTTAGAATCAACCGATTTTAATCTAATGGCAAAACAACGCTTAAAACGTGTTTTTAACGATATTTACGCTCAATTAGATCAAATCTACGATAACGCAGAAAATACCGCAGTATTAGAAGCATAGTTCCCCCTTAAAAAGTGCGGTATTTACCGCACTTTTTTAATTGGCTTAGGGATAGTTACCCGAAAGGGCGAAAACTCAATATGTGGCCAAGAATGCTTTAGCATTCCTGGCTACATTGAAGAGGTTGAGTTTTTAGAGCTGAAGCAAGGCAAAATGTCGCAATCTGAAGCCTAAAAATATAGCCCGACCGCACGCTTTGGCGTGGGGTAAGCCCCAACAATAAAAGAGGATCAAGAAATGACCGAAGAAATCACTGAAATTGCAACACAGGAACAAATCGAAAATGAACTCGAAGAGCAACGAGAGGATATAAAAACAAAGTTAGGGCTTGATGATGAGGCTTTTGATATTTTGATAAAAGAAACTATCTTAGCCAGCTATGCCGAATTAAGCATACGAATTAAGCCTGACGATCCAATTTTTGCTGTCATTTTATCACAAAAAAAAGTGATGAATTATTACACAAAAATTATTGCCGAAGCTCTCAAAGTAACGCCACGAGAAATAGGAAATATAATCGATCAGAAAGCTGATGAATTTAAAGAACTTGCTGCTACATTTGGAACGCTTATTGAAGAATTTCACGATGAATTTCTTGCCGATTTACAAAATAAATCGCTCGAAATCAATAACTCAATCATTGCTGCTTTTGATAAATTTGTCGATAAAAAAATTGAAGAAATCAAAAAAGCGGTATCATCTCTTGAAACTAAACCAGCAGTAACACAAACAAACAATAAACAAACTCATTTTATTTTTCTGCTTTTGATAATGATTTTGGCAATCGTGAATATCGGCTTAACTGGATTTATCGCTTTTGGTAACAATTCCGACAAATCAAAAGAAGTACAATATCAAAAAGGATTGATTGACGGATTCTCAAAAGTACGTAAAGAATTATCTGCTAAAGATGCCGATAAAGTCGAAAAAATCATCATTGAATCGATTGATAAAAGACTACAAGGGGAATAATTATGTTAGAAATGATGGTTATCATATCAAGCATAATTCCTACAATTTTTGTTACTTACTTATGCCGAATTAGTTACAGGCGGAAAGAAACAGAAAAATTGATCGGTTCAATTATCTCTTTTTTAATCTATGCTTTACTGATAATCACCTTTGATAAAGTATTCATACAGTTAATGATAACTGCATTTTACGCTTTAATAACTTATTTTTTATTTGTAAAAGAAATAAAAAAGATTGAAAAAGAACATAATGAGGCAGTTTTAGATAGAATGGAAGCCAGCTACCAAAAGTATGCCGTGAAGCCTAAACGGAGAAAGGTCTAAGCCCTGCGGCTTTGCCGCACGTCCTTTAGTTGTCTCGATGACAACCAAAGGACGCACGCCGAAAAAAATAGGGAAGCTCAAGAGCTTCCCTTTTATTTAGGCGGTAATTGTTACCCCCTCTTCTCTCGTTTCAGCTAAATAAGCCTCTAAATCTACGCCTCGTTTCTTCGCCACTAAATACTCGCTAATGATGGCAAAAACTCGTTTTAACTCTGCCACTTTCATTATTTTAGCTTTAACTGGTTTTTTACGTTCAAATGCCACAATCACAGCTTCGGCATATTCTCTAATTTCTTTTGAAGTCATTTTTATATCCCCTATGGGCTGGTTGAAAAATTGCCTTTCGGCGTTTGGTTAAGTCGTCATCTCGTCCTTAACTATGATTATTATCGCTCTTTTATATATATTTTGCAAGTTATTTTTAATTATTTTTTATCATTTAAAGCCTACAAAAAACGCCCTAAAAGGGCGTTTTCTTTTTATGCTACGGCTAAAACATAAGCGTTTGAATGTTGAATGTTGGAGCCGTATTTACTGCGGATTTCTTCCATATCCCACGCTTTACGATGTTTTTTGCTTTTGTGTTCCGCTGGTCGATAGTACCATTTCAATTTTTTAGCCGCCCAAAAACAGCCTAATTTTTTAAATGCGTCCTTATGATTTTTTGTATCGCCTGATAGCCATAACCAGTTACCGCAAACTTCAATAATAACACCTTGTAATTTTTTCAATTCGGCGATAATGTCGGCTAGTTCTTCGGCAAAATTATAAGCATTTTCTGCGTCGGTATGCGTGAAAGAATCCCCCTCTAAACCTGAAAGAAATTCAAAAGCTGCATTAATCGCTTTCATCACCTCCTCCCCTGCTGGGTTGCGGTCTGGGTGATATTTAATAGCCATTTTTTTATAGGCTTTTTTGATTTCTTCTTTTGTTACGTTTTGAGAAAGGTTTAAAAGATTTAATGCTTCGTTGATGTTCATAATAAATCCCCTATGGGCTTTGGTTGAAAAATTGCCTTTCGGCGTTCGGTTAAGTCGTCATCTCGTCCTTAACTGTGATTATTATCGCTCTTTTATATATATTTTGCAAGTTATTTTTAATTAAATTTTATTTAAATGATTGTTTTTTAATCATAAAAATTTGCTAATTATTAAGG
>QWCZ01001075.1_pt1 | contig 12256 bp, 10 predicted proteins | sample 1972651 | NCBI WGS metagenome assembly QWCZ01 (sample SAMN09866695, study PRJNA288562) | Human oral metagenome isolate pre1_saliva, whole genome shotgun sequencing... | isolation source: mouth | host: Homo sapiens | place: USA: California
TGCGCGGCACGCCGTCGACTAGCGCCAGCATGTTGGCGGGGAAGGAGTCTTGTAGCTGGGTGCGCTTGTAGAGGTTGTTTAGTACTACCTTGGCTACGGCGTCGCGCTTAAGCACAATTACTAGACGCTGTCCGGTACGGCCGGAGGTTTCGTCACGGATGTCAGCAATACCGCCCAGGGAGCCGTCACGTACCAGCTGGGCAATCTTTTCAGCCAGGTTGTCGGGGTTTACCTGGTAGGGCAGCTCGGTTACTACCAGGCACTGGCGGCCGTGGATTTCTTCCACGTTGACGACGGCGCGCTGGATGATACCGCCACGACCGGTACGGTAGGCCTGCTCAATACCGCGACGGCCCAAAATTGTGGCGCCGGTGGGGAAGTCAGGGCCGTGTACTCGCTGTAGTAGGGCCTCAAGTAGCTCTTCACGTGAAGCGTCAGGGTGCTCTAGCAGCCACTGTACGCCGTCGGCCACTTCCCGCAGGTTGTGCGGGGGGATGCGGGTGGCCATACCCACCGCAATACCTTCAGAGCCGTTAACTAGCAGGTTGGGGAAACGGGAAGGCAAGATAGTGGGTTCTTGCTCTTTACCGTCATAGTTGTCCTGGAAATCGACGGTGTTTTCGTCGATGTCACGCACCATTTCCATGGCCAGAGGGGCCATTTTACATTCGGTGTATCGCGGCGCAGCCGGGCCCAGGTTACCGGGGGTGCCGAAGTTACCCTGTCCGGCTACCAGCGGGTAGCGCATAGACCAGGGCTGTACTAGACGGGCTAGGGCGTCGTAAATGGCGGCGTCACCGTGGGGGTGGAAGCTACCCATTACGTCACCCACCACACGCGAAGACTTAGAGAAAGCCGCGTTGGGGCGGTAACCGCCGTCGTACATGGCGTAAAGAATGCGGCGGTGTACCGGCTTGAGGCCGTCACGCACGTCCGGCAGGGCGCGCCCAACAATCACACTCATGGCGTAGTCGAGGTAGGAGCGCTGCATTTCCAGCTGCAAATCGACGCGCTCAACGCGGTCGAATCCGGGTTCCTCGATTACTTCGATCTGGTCGTCACTCACGAAAGTTATTCCTGTTCTTTAAGTAGTCGAGGGCTCAGATATCCAGGAAGCGCACGTCGTTAGCGTTGCGTTGGATGAAGCTACGGCGTGATTCGACGTCGTCACCCATCAAAACCGCGAAGGTTTCGTCAGCGTCGGCAGCCTCATCCAAGGTGACCTGCTTGAGGATGCGGTGGGCTGGGTCCATGGTGGTGTCCCACAGCTCGTGGTCGTTCATTTCACCTAGACCCTTGTAGCGCTGAATGCCGTTTTCCTTGGGCATACGCCAGCCCTTGGCGGCGCCAGCTTCACGCAGGCGGTCGCGCTGCTCATCGCTGTAGGCAAATTCGTGCTCGGCGTTGGACCACTTGAGGCGGTACAGCGGCGGCATAGCGATGTAGACGTGACCGTTTTCGATCAGCGGACGCATGTAGCGGAACAGCAGCGTCAGCAGCAAGGTGGCAATGTGGGAGCCATCCACATCGGCGTCGGCCATAATCACAATCTTGTGGTAACGCAGCTTTTCAAGCTCAAAATCTTCACCAATACCGGTACCAAAAGCGGTGATCAGCGAGCGGATAGTGTCGCTGGACAGGGCGCGGTCTAGGCGGGCCTTTTCCACGTTCAAAATCTTGCCTCGGATTGGCAAAATCGCCTGGTGCTCAGGGTCTCGGCCACCTACCGCAGAGCCACCTGCGGAGTCACCCTCAACAATGAAAATTTCAGAGTTAGAGGCGTCACGTGAGGAGCAGTCACGCAGCTTACCGGGCATGGAGGCGCTTTCTAGCACACCCTTACGACGGGTAGCTTCACGGGCTTTACGGGCCGCAATACGCGCAGCAGAAGCCTGCTTAGCCTTGCTAATAACCGCCTTGGCGTCTGCCGGGTGAGCGTCAAACCAGTCGGTCAGCTGGGCGTAAACCGTCTGTTGCACAAAGGAGCGGGCCTCAGTGTTACCCAGCTTGGTTTTAGTCTGACCCTCAAACTGGGGCTCAGAGAGCTTAATGGAGATAACCGCCGTTAGGCCCTCACGTACGTCCTCACCGGAGAGGTTATCTTCCTTGTCTTTAAGCAGGCCCTTTTCGCGCGCATACTTGTTGACCAGCGTGGTCAGGGCGGTGCGGAAGCCTTCTTCGTGAGTACCACCCTCGGTGGTGTTAATGGTGTTGGCGTAGGTGTGTACTGACTCGGAGTAGGCGGCAGTCCACTGCATGGCGATTTCTACGCTCATGCCCCCATGCTCACCGCTTTGCTCAGCGGAGAAGTCAATGATTTCGGGGTGGATCAGCTCGGCCTTCTTGGTTTTGTTCAAGAAGTGCACGTAGTCGCGTAGACCGTCGGAGTACATGTAAGACACGCTGCGGTGCTTGTGCTCCTGGGTGTCTTGCTCGCTGCCGGCAATTTCGTCGCCGTCAACGGATAGGTCACGCTCGTCGGTTAGCGAGATGCGCAGGCCCTTGTTCAAGAAGGCCATCTGCTGGAAACGACGACGTAGCGTCTCAAAGTCGAAAACGGTGGTTTCGAAAATCTCGGGGTTGGGCCAGAAGGTGACGGTTGTGCCCGTCTGGTCAGTGGCCTCGCCGCGACGCAAGGGAGCAGTGGGGACGCCGTCGGCAAAATCAATATTCCAAACGTAACCGTCGCGGCGCACCTCAACGGACAGGCGGGAGGACAGGGCGTTAACTACCGACACACCCACACCGTGCAAACCACCGGAAACGGAGTAACCGCCGCCGCCGAACTTACCGCCTGCGTGCAGCACGGTAAGTACTACCTCAACTGCGGGCTTGTGTTCAGTGGGGTGCTCATCCACCGGGATACCGCGACCGTTGTCTACCACGCGCACACCGCCGTCGGGCAGGATGGTGACTTCAATGTGGTCACAGTAACCGGCTAGAGCCTCATCTACGGAGTTATCCACTACCTCGTATACGCAGTGGTGCAGGCCGCGCTCACCGGTGGAACCGATATACATACCGGGACGCTTGCGGACAGCTTCAAGGCCTTCCAAAACCGTGATATTTGAAGCTCCGTAGCTGTCGTTAGTCACAGTGCTATCCTGCTCAGCCACGTCTAATATGCTCCTCGTTCTTGCTTGGCAGGGTCAAAAAAGATCCTTGCCTTTGCATTAGGTCTGTATGTGCCGTCTAGGGAGGGTTTAACGGCACGTTTAACTACCCGGTAAGGCAGCTCAAACTACCTATATTCTACCGTGTTAGGCGCGATTTTCCGGCCTGGCGGCGGTGTGGCCCTAAGCAAATACTGTGACTTAACCGTAGGTGTCGCGTACCCCACGCGCCCCGGGCACAGCCAATTTGCCGTGCTGCCAGGTGTAATCTGCGTTAGGGCCGCGCACTTTAATGCTTTTGACAATGCCCGGGCCTACTTCGCGCTCAAATAGGGCCTCCAGCTGAGGCATCATCAGTTGCAGTTGCTGCGCCCAGTTGGTGGAGTGGGCGCGCATTACCAGGCGGCCATTTTTGAAGGAATAAATGCTGCAATTTTCGGCCATATCCTTGCCGACAATCTCTTCCCAGCGTACCTTGACACTGGCTATGCGCAGGGATTCTTCCCAGCCCTGGCGGTGAAAAAAGCCGTCCAGCTCGCGTTTTCCTGAGCGCGGATCGCGCCAATACACGCGAGCTTGGGAGACGGGTTGGCCGTTGACGATCTCGGCGTGGCGTTCTTGGCGCCGGCGAATACGCCCAATACTGACTGCGTCCCAGGGCGCTAGTGCGTCCGCATTTGCGGCTGGGTTTTGGGCGGCGTTTACAGGTGCTTTTGGGCCTGCATTTGCGGCGCCATTCTGGGCTGCGCCTGGGTTCGCATTTGGGGCGGCATTTGCGCCCGCGTTTAGGGCTGCGCCCGCAGTTTGCCCGTTCAGCGACGACGACGCCGGAGCCCCGCCTGCTGCTTGGCTTGCTGCTAGCGCTGGGCCACCGGGGCTTTTACGAGGTAGACGCTTTAGGGTATGGCCCGCGTTCCAGGCTTGCTCGCGCTGGCGTGCCAGCGCGGCCACAGCCATTTGGTCACCGTAATCTTCACTGTTCACGGCTAAGCTTCGCTTACTACAGAGCCAGCCACCCGCAGACGGTGATGATCAAGTTCACTAGGGACGTCGTCGCCAACCGCAGCAGTAATAAGCACCTGCTGTGCTTGGGCCACCATCTGCGATAAGGCCCGACGCCTGCGCATATCTAATTCCGCGAAAACATCATCAAGAATCAAAATCGGGTCTTCACTCTTACCATCGATGCTGGTCAAGGCGCTATCAGCGCGCATTAGCTCAAAACTAGCCAGACGCAGCGCAAGCGCCAGCGACCACTGTTCACCGTGTGAAGCAAAACCTTTAGCGGGCAGATGTCCCAGGAACAGCGTCAAGTCATCGCGGTGTGCCCCCACCAGGTTCACTGCCCGCTCTAGTTCCCGCTGACGCAGCTGTCCCATAGTTTCGAGCAAAGCTTTACTGGTGGCCTGCACATCCAGGAGAGAATTTTCGTAATCCGCCCACGCCTCGGTGTCTGAAATGTCTGGGTCAGCTACGCCGCGCGCAGCCAACAGGCTCGCGCGGTAGGCCAGATTTGCCTGCGACTGCGCTAGCGAAACCGTCTGATAAGACTGGGCCACCCAAGGGCGCAGCTGGCGCACAAGTTTGACGCGTGCGGCAATCAGCTGGGCAGCTAACTGGGCTAGCTGCTCATCCCAAACATCTAAAGTGGCCAGGGTGCTGGCGCGCGCCGAGCCGCTTTTACGTTTTAGTCCCCGCAGCAGGCCTGAGCGCTGCGCTAGCACCTTGTCGTGGTCTGCGCGTACCCCGGCCAGACGCGGGCTCATCATAACCACCAGGTCATCTAAAAAACGCCGGCGCACCTGCGGATCTGAACGCACCAAAGCCAGATCTTCCGGGGCAAACAGCACCGTGCGGCAAATCCCCAGCAGTTGGGTGGGGCGGGTAGGGGCGCGGTTTAGCCGGGCCCGGTTAGCTTTGCCGGAAATAATTTCTACTTCTAACAGCTGCGGGCGGGCGGCAGTGATTAGTTTGGCGCGGATGACGGCGGCGTTGGGCTGATTTTGACCGCTTGCGTCACGCCTAACCAGGGCGGTGTCGGCGCCAACTCGGTGGGAGGAAAGCGTAGCTAAATAGTTAATAGATTCAACCAGGTTGGTTTTACCCTGCCCGTTAGAACCCACCAGTACTGTAGCTCCAGGCGGAAAACTGACTACCGCCTGCTCATATGAGCGGTAGTCAGTCAGCGCCAAATCAGCTACGTACATATGCCTTACACGCCAAAGCGAATAGGCATCAGCAAGTAGCGGAAGCTGGGGTCAGGCTCAGTGCCAGGCTCATCTACCCCAACCAAAACTGCCGGCTTATTGGGGTGGGTAAAGTCAAAGCGCACATAGTTACTAGATAGCGCGTTTAGGCCCTCTTGCAGGAAAAGCGGGTTGAAGGCAGCAGAGATTTCGTTGCCATCCAGGTGAGCTACCAGCTCTTCACTGGCCTGCGCGTCCTCACCCTGGCCAGCCTCAAGATGCAAGTTACCTTCGGTGAAAGTTAGGCGCAGTGCAGTGTTGCGTTCGGCCACCAAAGACACGAACTTAACCGCATCTAGTAGCTCTTTACGTCCCACCGTGGCATAGGTGTTGACCTGCTCGGGGAACAGGCGACGCACCTGGGGGTATTCGCCGTCGCTAAGCACTGAAGTAGTGCGGCGCTCACCGGATTCAAAACCAATCAGGCGTGAAGCTACGGCGTCGTCGTCATTAAGCGCAATCTCAATGGGGGCGCCGGAAACCAGAGACTTAGCCACATCAGCTAAAGTGCGGGCCTTTAGCAGCACCACAGCATCCAGGGGCTTAGCCGGGTTCCACTCAACCTCGCGCATAGCTAGCCGGTAACGGTCAGTAGCTAGCATGGTCAGCTTATTGCCGCTAAATTCCATGCACACATTGGTCAGCAGCGGCAAGGTGTCGTCGCGGGCAGCAGCAATAGAAACCTGAGCTACCGCCTTAGAAAGCACGTCAGAGTCGATGGTGCCCACCTGGGCAGGCATTGAAGGCAAAGCTGGGTAGTCATCAACCTGCATAGCCGGCAGCTCAGAGTGGGCTGAACCACAGGTGAAACGTACACGGGTGCCCACCAGCTCAATATCTACCGGCTTGCTAGGAAAGCCCTTAGCAAACTTGGTGAGTGCACGGCCAGGAATAAGTACCTCGCCCTCAACCTCAACCGAGGCCGGGATTTCACAACGTCCAGATACCTCATAGTCAAAGGAAGACAGGATTACAACGTCTCCCTTGGCCTCCATACGCACCCCAGCCAGCACCGGAACCGGCGGGTTGGGCGGCACTGAGCGAGCAGTCCAGGCTACTGCTTCAGCTAAAACGTCACGGGCTACCCTGAGCTTCACGTTGGGAGGCCTTCCTTAGATGGATATAGAGGGGCGGCTTAAAAGTTTAGCCGGTATCGCCCTATAGAGCATCTCAAAAAGGGTCACTGTGGGACTTTTGCACGCCTTGGCCAGCGCCGCCCGTAGCGGAGGTTTTCCCCAATTGGCCTACGTTGGCGAGCTTGGAAATCGTGTGGGGTTTAAAAGTCAGTAGTAGTAGTAGCGGGTGTGAATCTTGTGGAAAACCGCTTTTTGGCCCGGTGGCGCGCCGACGGCGAATGTGGGCTGAGTGTGGGTAAAGCTTGGGATAACTCGGGGCGGTTGTGGAAAGTGCTAAAGCTCATAGCACCAATCCACAGGCGAGACTTAGTTAAGCACAGCAAAACCGGGGTTGCCCACAGCCTTACCAACAGGGCCTGTGGGCGAAAAACCACGTATTTGCGGGCAAAAAAGGCCGCCGCTAAGCCCAAAAACAGGGCCCAGCGGCGGCGTCGGGAATTAGGAGAGAAGCGGCTAAAGCGCAACCAGGCGCGACCAGCACACGCCGCAAAATCAGAGCAGCGGCTAGGAGTGAGGCGTGGCCGCAGCCTGCTTAATGCGGCTGGTTAGCTCAGTTACCTGCTTGTAGGTATCTGCCTGGGCAGACATTTGGGTGCGCACCTTCTTATCCGCACTCATCACGGTGGTGTGGTCGCGGCCGCCAAACTCGCGCCCAATCTTGGGTAGCGACAAGTCAGTCATTTCGCGGCACAAATACATGGCGATGTGGCGGGCGGTAACAATAGTGCGTGAGCGGTTGGCCGAATACAGATCCTCAATGGTGATGCCAAAGTAGTCGGCGGTTTGCCCAATGATCAGTGCAGCAGTGATATTGCCGGTGTCCTGGGTGGAAACCAGATCCTTAAGCACCATCTCGGCCACAGGCAGATCCACCTGCAGCTTGTTAATTGAGGCGTAGGCGGTTACGCGGATAAGTGCGCCTTCAAGCTCGCGGATGTTAGCCGAGATGCGGCTGGCAATGTACTCCAAAACCTGTAGGGGCACATCCAATTTGTCGGCCTGGGCGCGGCGCGACAAAATCGCGATACGGGTTTCTAGATCCGGGGGCTGAACGTCAGTAGAGAGGCCCATGTCGAAGCGTGAACGCAGGCGCTCATCAATTTTCAGGGCCTTGGTGGGCTGGTCGGAGGTCAGCACTACCTGCTTATTGGCGTTATAGAGCGCATTGAAGGTGTGGAAGAACTCCTCCAGGGTCTGCTCTTTGTCTTGCAGGAACTGGATGTCGTCAACCAGCAGGATATCCACCTGACGGTAGCGGCGCTTGAAAGCATCCATGCGGCCTTCAGACACGGAAGTGATGAAGTCAGAAACGAATTCCTCAGAGTTTACGTACTTAACTTTGCTCTTGTGATAGGCGCGAGTGTAGTGGCCAATGCCGTGCAGCAGGTGGGTTTTACCCAGACCTGAGCCGCCGTAAATAAACAGCGGGTTGTAGGTTTTAGCAGGGGTTTCTGCCACGGCGTAGGAGGCGGCGTAGGCAAAGCGGTTGGAGGAGCCAACCACGTAAGTGTCGAAGGTGTAGCGCGGGTTTAGCTTGGAGTCATCTAGGACATCGCTGGGGCGCACATTCAACCCCTTGCCGCGCGCGGCCTTTTTGGGCTGCTCAGGGCGACCAAATTCCACTACGGTCTGGGTATCTGGCACCACTAGGCCGCTTTCCTGACCCAGTTCTAGACCTAGCTGCTGGGGGGCACTTGGTGCGGCGGCGTCGTTAGCGCCGTGGCCTAGGTTTAGTTCGGCTGGGGTGGGGATATTGCCTTTGAACTGCGACGACGGCGCCTGGGTTGGGCCAGCTGGGGAGCCGGGGGTGGCGGGGGCAGCGGGGGAACTGGCGGCGGCGTAGGCATTTACTCCCGGGGCGCCAGAAACCGGGGCGCCAGAGGCGGCAGAGTCCCCATGCACGGCGGCGTGGGCGGCCTTAATAATGACCTCAAGATCTTTAGCTCCCGGCGCGACAGTGTAAATAATGGGCATGTCATAGCCGATTTGCTCAGCAACTGCCGTCTTGATTGTGGCTGACACTGCGCGGTCAGTTAAACGCTGCTTAACGAATTTAGAGTTGACCACCACTACCAGCGTGCCCTCAACATCGACGGCGTGGCAGGTGCGAGCCATGGCCAGGTAGCTGAGAGTCAGTGAGTTTGAGGTGGTCAGAGCTTCTACAACACTTTCCCAAAGCTGAGCGCCGAATTCAGCGCCCGGGTCAGTTACCGGATCGGACACGGCGTCTCCTTAAGTTCATAAAACAACTAATTGGGTCAGGGCCCGGCTAATTGGGTCAGGGCCCTGCGGGCTGAGCGGGCTGCGCCAAAGTTGTCCACAGAGATATCCACACCTGGGGATGGAGCAGACGTCCGCGAACAATTTTAGGCCGCTTATTGAGGATATACGCAATCTAGCTGGTAAATGCGGAGTTACAAGCATGTATTTTCCTGTGGATAACGTGGGGTTATCCACATGCTGTGGGCTAGTGTTTTACGCAGGTGTGGAGAAGAAAATGGGTAAAATCACCCCCGGATGTAGGCAGCCTCACGGCAAAGATGCTTTGACCGGTGGGTGTAAGACCATATAACGTTAATTAGTCGTACGTGTACATGCGGGTTCCGCTCAGAGGATCCAGTGCACGTGACCTCATCAAAATGGTGAGGTGCCACAAACTTTCGTGCGGCCATCCGGGCGCACGATATAGACCTAGCAGGAGTACCCCGTGAGCAAGCGGACCTTTCAGCCGAACAACCGTCGCCGCGCCAAGGTGCACGGCTTCCGCCACCGTATGAGCACCCGCGCTGGTCGCGCCGTCCTGGCTGCGCGTCGTCGCAAGGGTCGCGCTCGCCTCGCTGCCTGAGACATGCTCAGTGCGCCGCATCGGATGCTGCGCAGCGAAGACTTCGCGGCTGCAGTTAAAGGCGGCGTGCGCAGCGGTAACCGCGCGCTGGTGGTTCATTTGAACGCCGACGATGACGGAGGTAACTCTCCTGCACTCGTCGGCGTTGTTGTGCCCAAAAAGCAGGTTGCCCACGCCACCCACCGTAATCGGATTAAGCGGCGTCTGCGCGCCCTGTTAGCTGCCCGAGTGGACTTACTGCCTGCTGGTTCGCGCCTGGTGGTACGTGGTTTGGCAGGTGCCGACGGCGCCTCTAGCCAGCAGCTAGCCCGCCAGCTTGATCGGGCCTTGGCCCGGGTAGGGGTAGCGGTGCCTCAGTCTGTGCCAGGCCAGTTAGCGCCAGGCGGTGAAAGTGTTTAAGCGTTTGGTGCTGGCTCCCATTGGCTGGTACCGCAAGTACATTTCCCCAGCTATAGCGCCGCGTTGCCGCTACTATCCCAGCTGTTCCACCTACGCCGTCGAGGCTATTGAGGTACACGGAGTTTTTAAGGGATTAGCGTTGAGCGCGTGGCGCATTTTGCGTTGCAATCCCTATAGCCGTGGCGGCGTGGATCATGTGCCCGAGGTGGGGCACTGGCGTTACGCCTACCCCAAAGATGTAGCCCGCTTCCAGGTGCCTAGTGCAGCTGCGGGCCAAGATGCGCCGCAGACGCGGCAAGGCCAGCTTGGCTGACCATAAAAGGAGAATTTAATGGACGGACTGCTAATGCCACTGAAGGTGGCCGAAGCTTGGGTGATGGTTACCATCCACAAGCTGCTGGTTGCCATCGGTATGAGTGATGGACCCGGCCCCGCCTGGGTGCTGTCAATCGTAGGCCTAACCGTAGCGGTGCGAGTGCTGATCATGCCGCTGTTTGTGAAGCAGATTCGCTCTTCACGCGGTATGCAAGCCATGCAGCCTGAGCTGCGCGCCCTGCAGAACAAGTACAAGGGTAAGAAAGACCCCGCATCGCAGGAGCGTATGCGTGAAGAAATGATGGCGCTGTACCGCAAGCACGGCACCAACCCGCTGTCTTCATGCTTGCCGATGTTGATCCAGATACCGATCTTCTTCGCACTATTTCGTGTGCTGGCTCGCCTGCAGGAAGTGGCTAACTCTGCCGGTAGCGCTCACCCGGTAAAGATTGGTCCGCTAACTCCCGCCTTGGCGGCGGATGTGCAGTCCTCCAGTCTATTTGGGGCGCCACTGAGCTCTTCCTTTATGAATAGCGGCTCTGCCACTGTAAAGATTGTGACCATGGTGCTGATCGTGCTGATGACTGTCACGCAGTTCTACACCATGCACCAGCTGACCATGAAGAACATGCCTAAGTCGGTTACCGAATCCGACAACCCGGCTATGCGTACCCAGCGCATGATGATGTACGGTATGCCGCTGATCTTCTTTATTACCGGCCCTCAGTTCCAGGTTGGTGTGTTGATTTACTGGCTGGTTTCCAACGTATGGACCATGGGTCAGCAGTGGTGGACTATCCGCAATATGCCCGCAGTTGGCTCTGAAGCCTACAAGAAGCGCCAGGAGCGCCGTCGTCGTAAGGGCCTGCCGCCTGATGACGAAAAGAAGCCCGCAGCCGCAGCTGGCAGCGAGGATGAAGCGGCGTCGTCGGGGCCTGGGCAGCGAGTCCAGCCGGTACGCAACAACCGCAAGAAAAAGAAGAACCGCACCGCCTCCACCGCTGAGCAGCGCTACGCTGAGCGTGCCCGCGAACGCCAGCAGGCTTTTAACGCCAGCGGCGCTAAGGATGACGGCGTCAAGGGTGCTGGCGGGGCTGCTAACGGTAAGAGCGGCAATAAGTCCGGCGGCGCCAAGAAGAAAAAGGGCTCTAAGGGCGGTAACTCCGCTAAGAAGTAGTTCTTATAAAACTAATAAGACTTAGTTATAACTAGTGGAAGGAGTTTTCTGGTGAGCCAGGAAACCGTCAAGCAGCTTGAGGAAGAAGGCGAAGTCGGCGCTGACTACCTAGAAGAGCTACTAGATATTGCCGATCTAGGCGGGGATATCGACATCGATGTGGATCACGGGCGCGCCTCCGTGGCCATTATCCCCGGCGAGGACGGCGATGAACGTGAGCTAGCCACCCTAGTGGGCCGCGATGGTGAGGTGCTTGAAGCCCTCCAGGAGCTGACCCGTCTGGCCGTACAGGCCCGCACTGGTTCGCGTTCGCGCCTAATGCTGGACATCGCTGGTTACCGCGAGGAGCGCCGCCAGCAGCTGACTGCTATCGCCGCCGAGGCGGTTAAGTCCGTGTTGGCTAGCGGCAAGCCGGTAGCGCTGGAGGCCATGAACCCCTTTGAGCGTAAGGTCTGCCACGATGTGGTTGCTAACGCCGGCCTGGTCTCTGAGTCGGAGGGGGTAGAGCCGCACCGTCACGTGGTGGTTCTGCCCGTCGACGACGCCGAAGACGAGGTTGAAGAGGCTGAAGAGGGCGCTGAGCTTGAGGCTGATGAGGCCGACGCGGCTGCCGAAGCCGAGACCGTCGAGGCCAAGGCTGGCGAGACCGTAGACAGCCCGGCCGACGCCGTCGAGGAAGCCTGAAATGAGCCATAACGCGGGCGAGCTAGCGGGCCTGCAGGATCTGGAAGTGCCCACCGCCGAGATGCGCGACATGTTCGGCATGGCCTGGTCTGGCCTGGAGCACTACGCCCAGATGCTGGCTGAGGAGGGGCAACTGCGGGGGCTGATCGGTCCGCGCGAGCTGCCGCGCCTTTACTCGCGCCACCTGGTTAACAGTGCGGCGGTGGTGCCTTTCCTGCCCAGGCACGGTAGCGTGGCGGATCTAGGTTCAGGCGCGGGGCTGCCCGGAGTGGTGGTGGCCTTGTCTCGTCCGGATCTGGAAGTGACCCTGATTGAGCCGATGGAGCGCCGCTGCGCCTGGC
>QWCZ01001080.1_pt1 | contig 12233 bp, 9 predicted proteins | sample 1972651 | NCBI WGS metagenome assembly QWCZ01 (sample SAMN09866695, study PRJNA288562) | Human oral metagenome isolate pre1_saliva, whole genome shotgun sequencing... | isolation source: mouth | host: Homo sapiens | place: USA: California
ATCGACCATGACCTGGTCACCGGCCTTCAGGCCACCGACCACCACCCAGTTGGTGCCCTGGGCGCCACTGATCTGCACCGGAACCTGCTTGCGGGTGGCGGCGGGCACTTCCTGCGGCTTGCCGTTGGGACCCTGCGGGGGCATCGTCACGGTGCCGGCAGGTTCCAGGATGGTGAGCGTGTCGCCCTGGGCCGTACGGGTCACGGCCTGCTGGGGCACCAGGATGGCGTCGGGGATGGCGGCCTGGTCGAGCACGGCACGCACGTACATGCCCGGCAGCAGGGTGCCGTCCGGGTTGGGCACCTCGGCGCGCAGCGTCACCTGACCGGTGCTCTCTTCCACCGTCAGGTCAGTGAACAGCAGTGCGCCCTTGTGCGGGTACTCGGTACCGTCGTCGAACTGGATGCGCACGCTGGCGCTTTCGCCATGGCCTTCGGCGGCCTTGAGCTTGCCGCTGGCCAGACCCTGGCGCAGCTTCATCACGGCCGATGCCGGCTGGGTGATGTTCACGTACACCGGATCGATCTGCTGGACGGTGGCCAGCGGGGTGGCAGCCCCCTGGCCGACCAGCGCACCTTCCGTCACCAGCGCACGGCCGATGCGGCCGCTGATGGGGGAGGTGACCGTCGCGTACGACAGGTTGATCTGGGCCGTCTTCAGGTTGGCACGGGCCACGGCGATGTCGGCAGCGGCCTGGCGCTGGGCCGACACGGCGTTGTCATAGTCCAGCTTGCTGATGGCGTTGGCCTTCATCAGCGGCGTGTAGCGGGCCACCTTCTGGGCAGCCAGCTTCTCGGCCGTCTGGGCGCGCACCAGGGCAGCATGGGCGCTGTTGTAGGCGGCGCGCAGCGGGGCAGGGTCGATCTGGAACAGCACCTGGCCGGCCTTCACGTCACTGCCTTCCTTGAAGAGGCGCTTTTCCAGAATGCCGGCGGCTCGCGCGCGGATCTCGGCCACGCGCGACGCTTCGACCCGGCCCGGCAGGTTCTGGGACAGGCCGACGGGCGAGACCTGGGCCTGGATCACGCCGACGGGCAGGGCCGGCGGCGTGCCGCCGCCGGCCGCCTGCTGCTGGCCGCCCTGCTGGCAGGCGGCCACGGCGGCCAGCGCGACGCTGGTCACGATTCCCTTGACGACCATGCCCGCAAGACGGGGCTGGTGGTTCTGGCGGCCGTCTTGCCGCGAAGGAGATGTCTGATTCATGGACATGCAAGATGAACGAAAGTGCCGGAAAGGGCGGCGGCAAGGGCCGACCCGTGTCGCGGACGGATGAAACGGAGGGGAAAACGGAGTGCGGAAGGGCTGCCTGGCACGCCCAACTGGCGAGTTCCGTGAGTGTGGCCTGCCGCCGGTCCTGCACCCTGGTCCGTGCCCGGGCATCGGGAACAGGGGGCGGGTGGCGCGGCCACGAAGGTTGTGGCGGAGCTGGGTCGGGCGATGTACCCGTCCCGGCCAAGTGCGGGCCCGGATGGCTTTTGCCACCCGGGCTCGCAAGGCCGGATCACGGATCCGGGAGAGCGCCCCGAATGACGGGGCGCCGGGTACTGCAAAATGTAGCAAATGGCCAACGACACAATCATGGAAAACCATGAATCGCCTCGCGGACAGGCTCAGCGCTTGTCGTCCTCGGCAGCACCGCGCTCAGGGGCGGCGGCCCTGGAGCGGGCACGCAGCTGGCGACGCGGAGCGGGTGCGGCATCGGTTGCGGCCGGAGCCGCAGGCTGCACGCCACTGCCCAGCACCGGTTGCAACAGCGGCACCAGGATCGAGAAGAGCTTCGGGTTGCCGGCCAGCATCTGGCCGCCATCCAGATAGTTCGCCTCGCCGTCGAAGTCGCCCACCAGACCACCAGCTTCGGTGACCAGCAGGCTGCCGGCAGCCACGTCCCAGGGCTTGAGCCCCAGTTCGAAGAAGGCGTCGAAGCGGCCGGTGGCCACATAGGCCAGATCCAGCGCGGCCGAGCCCGAGCGGCGCATGATGGCACCCTTGTCGACCAGCGGACGCAGCACCGTCAGGTAGGCGTCCTCGTCCTGGTGGCGACGGAAGGGGAAGCCCGTGCCCAGCAGCGAATCTTCCAGGCGGAAGCGCTTGCTGGCGCGGATGCGGCGGTCGTTGAGGAAGGCGCCCCGGCCACGGGTGGCCGTGAACAGCTCGTTACGGTTGGGATCGAAGATCAGTGCCTGGGTGATCACGCCGCGCTCCATCAGGGCGATGGAGATGCAGTAATGAGGCAGACCGTGAATGAAGTTGGTGGTGCCGTCCAGCGGATCGATGATCCAGACGTGCTCCACGTCCTTCAGCGGGGTGTCGGCCGGGGTGGACCTGCCAGGCAGGAAGCCGGACTCCTCCGCTAAGATTGCGTGGTCGGGGTAGGCCGCAAGCAGCGTCTCGATGATGGCGGCTTCGGAAGCACGATCCACCTCGGTGACGAAGTCGTTGCGGTCCTTGCGGGTGATCTGCACCGTTTCGATGTCGACACTGGCGCGGTTGATCAGTCGGCCAGCCTGCCGTGCGGCACGCACGGCGACATTGAGCATCGGATGCATGGTGACTCTTCAGAAGAACAATTCCACGATTCTACATCAACAATTGACCGAGCGTTCAGAAACTCACCGCAAACTGGATGCATTCAGCCAACACTTGCTGGATGCCTGCCGGTTCGTGCTGGTTTCGCCCAGTTTGTCGGCCAATATCGGGTCGGCCGTGCGGGCGCTCACCACCATGGGCATCCCGGATCTGATGGTGGCGGCACCGCGTGACGCTGCGTTCCGTGAAGATGCAGGAGCACTGGCTCTGGCCGCTGGTGCAGAGGCGCGGCTGGCGCAGGTCGGCAGCCGTCCCAGTCTGGACGCGGCGCTGGCCGACTGCCAGCTGGCGGTGGCGGTCAGCGCCGAGGGGCGGGAATTTGGCCCGCCGGCCGCCTTTCCCGGGCCGCTGTGTGCCGAGGTGCTGGACATGCTGTCGGCCGGGAAGGTGCAGCGGGTGGCCTTTGTCTTTGGTACCGAGCGTACCGGGCTGGGCACGGCCGAGATGGCGCGCTGCCAGCGCTGGCTCACCATTCCGGCCGATGCCGACTACAGTTCGCTGAACCTGGCGCAGGCCGTGCAGATCGTGGCGTTCTCGCTGCGGCAGGCGGTGCTGGAGCGGGAGGCGGCGCGTGCCATGACCCGTGGGGAATCCGCATCAGGTGGAGCGCCGGGCGGAGAGCTGGCCCGTGCCGTGGATGGATATCCGACGGATGTGCGCGGCCGTGGAGATGAGGCAAGTCTGGGGGCTGGCGTGCGCCACGATGGCAGCCGGGGCGTCCGACCCAGTGAAAGACTGGCTGATCTGGGGGCCGTGGAAGGGCTGTATCGGCATGCCGAAAGCAGCCTGGCCGCGCTGGGCACGCTGGATCCGGCCCGGCCGCGGCGGCTGATGGCGCGGCTGCGGCATCTGTTTGGCCGCACGTCGCTGACGGCGGCCGAAGTGGATCTGCTGCGCGGCATCTGCCGCGACATCGATCGGCAAACGAAATGCGCTCAGTCTGCGGCGACGGGCAGCGCCATGCCTTCGGCGAAGGACATGACATGACCGCGCGGCGGGGTTGAGGTGTCGCCTTCGGTCCAGTCGCTCAATACCCAGCGGGTACGCTGACCCCCCGGATGCGACCAGCGATGCAGGGCGGGGCGATGGGTGTGGCCATGTACCAGGACCGGGCAGTCGTGGGCGTCCATGGCCGCATTCACGGCATCACGGTTCACGTCAGCCAGCACGGCCGCACTCTGTTGCTGCTGGGCACTCTGCTGACGCAGCGATTGCGCCAGCGCAATCCGCTCGGGCACGCTGCGGGCCAGCAGCGCGGCCTGCCAGGCCGGCTGGCGGCACTGGGCGCGCCATTGCTGGTAGGGCACGTCGTCGGTGCACAGCGGGTCGCCATGCGAGAGCAGCACCCGCTGACCGGCGATCTCCACCACGGTGGGATCCGTCAGCAGCGTGGCGCCGCACCGCTGACTGTAGGTGGTGTGCCCGGGCTGGCCGGGCAGCGGTGAATCGATCAGGAAATCCCGGTTGCCGTGCATCAGGAAGACCTGGCCGCCCTGGCCGGCGAAGCCGTGCAACAGTGCTGCCAGCCGCTGCGCGGCTGGCCCCACGGCATCGTCGCCGATCCAGTACTCGAAGAGATCCCCCAGCAGGAAGAGCGTGCTGCCCGATGCCGGCGTGGCCTGCAGGCGTGCGGCCAGCTCGGTCAGGAAACGCTCGACCAGCGCCGGATGGCGGTCGTCCAGGTGCATGTCCGAGGCGAACAGCACCCGGTCGGGATCGGGCAGGCTGGGCAGGGCGGCACCGGACACGGCTTACTTGACCCGCTCGACCGATTCGATGATCACCGGCTCACGCGGCACGTCGGCGTGCATGCCGGCGCGGGTGGTCTGCACCTGGGCGATCTTGTCCACGGTCTCCATGCCCTCGATCACCTTGCCGAACACGGCATAGCCGTTGCCGTCCGGCTGCGGGTAGTTCAGGCCGTTGTTGTTGACGGTGTTGATGAAGAACTGGGCGGTGGCGGAGTCAGGCACACTGGTGCGGGCCATGGCGATGGTGCCGCGGTCGTTCTTCAGGCCGTTGCGCGACTCCAGCGGGATCGGGCTGCGGGTGGGCTTCTGCTGCATCTTCGTATCGAAGCCGCCGCCCTGGATCATGAAGTTGCCGATGACGCGGTGGAAGATCGTGTCCTTGTAGAAGCCGTCGTCGACGTACTTCAGGAAGTTCTCGACGGTCTTGGGGGCCTTTTCCGGGTACAGCTCGATCACCATCTCACCCAGCGAGGTCTTCATCCGCACCTTCGGGGCAGCTTCGGCGGCGGCGCCATCGGACGGGCCCGACATCAGCAGGGCGCCGGTGAGCAGGGCCAGAACGGGCGACAGCAGGGAGTGGGGACGGGTGAAACGGATCATGAGGGTGTTGCTCCTGTGAAAAACGGTTTGTCATGAAGGCCGGGTCCGGGCATCAGGCACGGGCAGCCGGCAACGTGGACGTCCGTCCGGATGGGCCACGAGATCGTGTGGCCCAGTCCGGCGCGGGACGGATCATTCTGTTGGCGAAGACCTGCGGGGTGTCGTGGACTCGCCCGCCGGGGCACGCTTGACGGCCGATTCTGCCGGCCGTGTGACGGAACGGGAAGCCTCGCCCGAAGAACGGTCGGTGGACGGTTCGAGCAGCGTCTCCAGCGCCTTCAGCCGGGTGGCGCGCACGGGGCTGGGGGCCAGCTTCTGGGCATGGCGCCAGCGCTGCGCCGCCAGCTGCAGGTACAGATCGCCCAGGTTCTGGTAGGCCACCGCGTAGTCCGGGACCGAGCGGATGGCGGCTTCCAGGGCATCGCGGGCGCCTTCCAGGTTGCCCTGGGCCGCCCGGACCACGGCCAGGTTGTTGTAGGGCTCGGGCAGCTCGGGAAACTCCTCGATCAGCCCGTTGAACTCGTGCTCGGCATCGGCCATCCGCTTGAGCTGAAAGAGTGCCAGCCCTTTCAGGAAGCGCAGCCGGGCATCACCCGGTGCTTCCTGCAGGGCCGCATTGGCCATGGCCAGCGCCCGGGCCGGATCGCGCCGGTTCAGGGCTGCCTGCGCCTGCCGGCGCTGGTTCTCCAGCTCGGCACGGGCATCGGCGGGCTGGCCTGGGCGATTGATCGGCAGGGGATCAGCGAGGCTCGCATCCGCACTGTCATTGCCTGTACTGCTTGTTGAGGCGCGCGAGGCCTGGGCCGATGCGGCATCGCCCTGGCTGCTGTCCTGCGTGTCGGCCGTCGCTTCGTCGGTGGTCGTCTCGACCAGGGCGCCGTGTGAGGACATGATGGCACTGTCCAGCCGCTGGGTCGATGCGCTGTCGGCAGCGCCTGCCTGGGTGGCGGCCAGAATAAGCGCCGGCAGCAGTGCCATTCGCATCAGGGAGGCGGGCAGGGAGGAAACGGTGGGCATGGGCGACGAACGGATGAGACGGAAGGGGTGCAAAGGACAGGGGCAGGCCAGGGCGCGCGGGCATGCACGTGATGTCATGCGCTCTGGAATACCGTTGCAGTGCGGGGTCGATCCACGACTGTCGGTTACACTCTGAGTTTAGTGCGGCATTCTAGAGCGTGCAGCGGGCGGCATGTGCATTTGTCCTTGCAGCCCGGGCGGCGCTTGGGGTGTGCGCCACAGGTGCGGTGGCCACAGGCTTTCCCGGGCCCGGCTCGGGTCTGGAGCCGCGTGTTCCCGGTGCTCTCGTCTGTCGTGCCCGCCCTTTTCATCCCTTTTTCCGTTCCCTACCGTCGACCCTCCATGGCCCGGACGCTCAAGCTCTACAACTCCCTGACCCGTCGCAAGGAAGACTTCCAGCCCCTCGAAGCGGGGCGGGTGGGGCTGTATGTCTGTGGCATGACGGTCTACGACTACTGCCATATCGGCCATGCGCGAATGCTGGTGGCCTTCGACGTGGTGCAGCGCTGGCTGCGTGCGCGTGGCTATCAGGTCACCTACGTGCGCAACATCACCGACATCGACGACAAGATCATCCGTCGTGCCGTCGAGAACGGCGAGACGCTCTCCAGTCTCACCGGCCGCTTCATCGCCGCCATGCACGAGGACGAGGCCGCGCTCGGCATCCAGCGCCCGGACCTGGAACCGCGTGCCACCCAATACGTGCCGCAGATGCTGGATCTGGTGAGCCTGCTGGAAAAGAACGGCTACGCCTACCGCAGTGGCGACGGCGACACGCTCTTTCGGGTCCGGCGCTTTGCCGGCTACGGCCGTCTGGGCGGCAAGTCGCTCGATGACCTGCGCGCCGGTGAGCGCGTGGCCGTGGCCGCCGGCAAGGAAGATCCGTTCGACTTCGTGCTCTGGAAGGCGGCCAAGCCCGAGGAGCCGGCCGAGGCCTGCTGGCAGGGGCCGTTCGGACCGGGGCGTCCCGGCTGGCACCTGGAGTGCTCGGCCATGTCCACCCGGCTGCTGGGCCGGCAGTTCGACATCCACGGCGGCGGGGCCGACCTGCAGTTCCCGCACCATGAGAACGAGATCGCCCAGAGCGATGCCGCCTATTTCCCCGAGGGCGGCAAGAGCTTCGTGCGCTACTGGCTGCACAACGGCTTCGTGCAGGTCGATGGCGAGAAGATGTCCAAGTCGCTGGGCAACTTCTTCACCATCCGCGACGTGCTGAAGAAGTTCGACGGCGAGGTCATCCGCTTCTTCATCGTCCGTTCGCACTACCGCAGCCAGGTCAATTATTCCGATGCCGGGCTCGACGACGCCCGCGAATCGTTGCTGCGTCTCTACAACGCGCTCTCGACCGACTGGCCGGCCGCACAGGCTCAGGTCGAAGGCCAGGCCGGGCAGGGTGCAGCCGCATCGGCCGGGGCAGGCCAGGCTGCCGCTGCCGCCTGCGCCGATGGTGACGCTGCCCGGGCTGCCGTGGCCGCCATCGACTGGTCCGAGCCGCGCGCCATGCGCTTTGCCGAGGCGATGGACGACGATTTCAACACCCCGGTGGCCGTCTCGGTGCTGTTCGAGCTGGCTACTGATCTCAACCGCACCCGTGATCCCGCCATCGAGCGTCAGCTGCGCGGCCTGGCCGCCGTGCTGGGGCTGCTGGGGCAGGATCCGGTCGCAGTGCGCCGCAACGGATTGCGCGGCGCAGCAGCCCATGAGGGCGATCTCGACGATAATGCGATCCAGGCATTGGTCGACGCCCGATTGGCTGCCCGCAAGGCTCGGAACTTCGCCGAGGCCGACGCCATCCGCCAGCAGCTGGCCGAGGCCGGCATCACCCTTGAAGACGGTCCCGCCGGCACCACCTGGCGGCGTTGAAGGTCGCACCGACATCTATGAAGACAACCTATCTGGATTTTGAACAACCCGTTGCCGAACTCGAGAGCAAGATCGAGCAGCTGCGCTACGTGCAGGGAGAATCGGCCGTCGATATCGCCGAGGAGATCGACCGACTGCGCTCGAAGTGCGATTCCAAGCTGAAGGATCTCTACGACAAGCTCACGCCCTGGCAGACGGCCATGGTGGCCCGGCATCCGCAGCGCCCCTACACGCTGGACTACATCCATGCGCTGATGACCGACTTCCACGAGCTGCACGGTGATCGCGCCTTTGCCGACGATCCTGCCATCGTGGGGGGCGTGGCCCGTTTCGACGGCCGCAGCGTCGTCGTCATCGGCCACCAGAAGGGGCGCGATGCCAAGGAGCGCACGCACCGCAACTTCGGCATGCCGCGCCCCGAGGGCTATCGCAAGGCGCTGCGCCTGATGAAGCTGGCCGAGAAGTTCGGCCTGCCGATCATCACCCTCATCGACACCCCGGGTGCCTTCCCCGGCATGGGGGCCGAAGAGCGTGGCCAGTCCGAGGCCATCGGCCGCAACCTGCTGGAAATGGCGGCCCTTGAAGTGCCCATCATCAGCATCGTCATCGGCGAAGGCGGCTCGGGTGGTGCGCTGGCGCTGGGTGTGTCCGACATCCTGATGATGCTGCAATACAGCGTCTACTCCGTCATCTCGCCCGAGGGCTGCGCCGCCATTCTCTGGAAGAGCGCCGAAAAGGCCTCCGAGGCAGCCGAGATCATGGGCATCACGGCCTCGCGCCTGAAGGCCCTGGGGCTCATCGACGAGATCATCGACGAGCCGGTCGGCGGTGCTCATCGCGACATGAATGCCATGGTGGCCAAGCTGCGCCCGGCCATTGCCGAGGCCTTGCGCCAGCTCTCCGGCATGCGCCGCGCTGACCTGGTGCGCCAGCGCCAGAGCCGCATTGCTGCCTACGGCAAGTTCAAGGAAGTCACGGCCTGACCCGCCATCGGGCAGACTGCCTGCCATGCCCGGCCGCACCGCGCCCGGGCATGATCCGCCGGATCCACAGACGACGATGACCAACGACACGCCCGTGGATGCCTTGCGCCAGTGCCTGCAGCGTGCAGGCCTGGGGCCCGATGACACACTGCTGCTGGCCTGTTCGGGCGGGCGTGACTCACAGGTGCTGATGCACGCCGTGGCAGCTCTGCGCCCCGTGGTGCGGGCCGCCGTGGCCCATGTCCACCATGGTCTGCAATCCCGCGCCGATGACTGGCTGGCCTTCTGCGCCGCCGAAGCCTCCTCGCTCGGGCTGCCGTTCCTGTCGCGCCGGCTTCGGGTGTCTGCTGGTTTTGGCGCCCTGGGTCTGGAAGCCTGGGCCCGGGCAGGGCGCTACCGCGCCTTGGCCGACATGGCGGCCGAGATCGGCGCCCGGGTGGTGCTGACCGCCCATCACGCCAATGACCAGCTGGAGACCGTCGAGCTGCGCCGCCGTCGGGGCAGCGGCCTGCTGGGCCTGGCCGGCATGCGCGAATCCTCTCCCATGCCCCACGCACCGGCCGGCATGCGCGTGCTGCGACCCTTCCTGGGGCTGTCGCGCCAGCAGCTGGCCGAGTGGGCGCAGGTGCGCGGCATCCAGTGGGTGGAAGACCCGTCCAACCAGGACACGCGTCTGGCCCGCAACCGGGTGCGCTGCTTCCTGGATCGGCGTCTGCGTGACGACGCGCTCTCGCTGCCCGATGAGCTGGCCTCCATCGGCCTGCTGCAACAGGCGGCTGATCGCCTGCTGGGGCAGGCCGAGGCCGACGTGGCGGCCTGCACCGTGCATCTGGCGTCGCACACCGCAGCAGCCGACTGGCCCATGCTCTCCCGGTCGGCCATGATGGGCCTGGACAGCATGCGCCGGGCCGAGGCGCTGCGCTGGTGGCTGGGGCGGCTGGGCTGCCGCATGCCGTCGCGCCTCAAGCTTTTCGAGATCGAACGTCAGCTGCTGCTGGCCGCAGCCAGCCAGGCCCTCGTTCGCCACGACGGCATCACCCTGCTGCGCTACCGCGACCGCATCGGTGTCCTGCCCGAGGTGCCGCCCATCACGCCGCTGCTGCTGCGCTGGAAGGGCGAGACCTTCGTCGATCTGCCCGCAGGCCGGCTCTACCTCGAACAGGCCGGGCCCGAGCTGGCCATGCTCACGAACGCGCCGGACACGGTGGATGCCGACTGGCTCAGCCGCACCGAGATCCTCATCGACCAGGGGCGGGGAGGCGAGCGTCTGCGCCTGTCCCCATCCTCGCCCAGTCGCAGCTGGAAGAAGCTGATGCAGGCACGCGGCATTCCCGCCTGTCTGCGCGCCTGTCTGCCGGTGATCCGCGCGGACGGCCAGCCCATCCATGCGGCACCGTTCGGGCTGCTGGCCGACATGCCGTACGATGCCCGCGCTGACCACGGCCGCAGCGGTCCCCGCGTGCAGCTTTCCTGGCAGCCGGCTGCAGCCTTGCAGCCCTGGCTGTAGAGGGCAAATCCCCGCTGCAGATGGCGCCTGCGGCGGTCTCTGCTCGCGCGGCTTCCTGTTGCACCGCTTCAGGGCATCGCCGCATCTGCCCGCAGACGTTTGCACGGAAGCGGGGCAAGATCTGCCCGTGGTTGTCGGTTTTGCCTATGAGACTCGTTTACATCAGAAATAACGGACTGCACGCCCCCGCTGTGCATTTTGGCAACTTATAATCATTGCCCCATAGAGAAGGTCGCACCGAGGCACGCCAGACGGGACTCACAAGGGTCGTCTGGCGTCTGCACGACGGGAAACGCCAGCCAGGCGCAGCATCTTCGTTCCTTCACGAATCCCGGAAGCACGGTCCTTGCACTGTCTTCCTCCATCAAGCGGGATCCTCACATCAATGGCGCTCATCGTTCACAAATACGGCGGTACCTCGATGGGGTCGGTCGAACGCATCCAGAACGTGGCCCGGCGGGTTGCCAAATGGCATCGTGCCGGCCACCAGATGGTGGTCGTTCCTTCGGCCATGGCGGGCGAGACCAATCGCCTCATCGACCTGGCCAAGGCCATCCAGGCCGAGCCCGATCGGCGCGAGCTCGACATGCTCGCCTCCACCGGCGAACAGGCTTCCGTGGCCCTGCTGGCCATGGCCCTCAAGAGCCAGGGTGTCGATGCCATCAGCTTCACCGGCTGGCAGGTGCCCATCGTCACCGATGATGCCTACACCAAGGCCCGCATCGAATCCATCGATGACCGTCGCATCCGCGAGAACCTCGAGCAGGGGCGGGTGGTCATCATCACCGGCTTCCAGGGCATCAACCGCGAAGGCCACATCACCACGCTGGGCCGCGGGGGTTCCGACACCTCGGCCGTGGCCGTGGCAGCTGCCATCCATGCGGATGAATGCCTGATCTACACCGATGTCGACGGCGTCTACACCACCGACCCGCGCATCGTCTCCGAAGCCCGCCGGCTTGATCGCATCACCTTCGAGGAGATGCTTGAAATGGCCAGTCTGGGCAGCAAGGTCCTGCAGACCCGCTCGGTCGAGTTTGCCGGCAAGTACAAGGTCAAGACCCGGGTGCTCTCCAGCCTCACATCGCCCGACATCCCGCTCGACGAGGAAATGAAATCGGGCACGCTGATCACCTTTGAAGAAGAAATGGATGGAACCAACATGGAGCAAGCCGTCATCTCCGGAATCGCCTTCCAGCGCGACGAAGCCAAGATCACCCTGACCAAGGTGCCGGACGTGCCGGGCATTGCTTCCCGCATCCTGGGGCCGGTGGCGGCTGCCAACATCGATGTCGACATGATCGTGCAGAACCAGGCGGTCAACGGCACCACCGACTTTTCCTTCACCGTCAACCAGAACGACTTCAAGCGCACCATGAAGGTGCTGGAAACCGAAGTGGTGCCGGGCCTGGGCGGCGGCGAGGTCAAGGGCGACCCGCTCATCGCCAAGGTCTCCATCGTGGGCCTGGGCATGAAGAGCCATGCTGGCATCGCGGCCCGCATGTTCGAGTGCCTGGCCAAGGAAGGCATCAACATCCGCATGATCTCCACCAGCGAGATCAAGACCTCCGTCGTCATCGAGGACAAGTACCTGGAGCTGGCGGTGCGCGCCCTGCACGCGGCCTTTGGCCTGGAAGGCGAGGCGGTCGAAGAGAAGGTGGTCTGAACGCAACAGCGAAAGGCGTTGTTCAGGCGCGCGGTTTTTTCCTCAAGCGCTTGAAAAATTTCCTTTTCTCTGCCATCATTTCATCTTTACGAAAGTCGCCTGGCGGCTTTCGCTGGAAGTGAAGGGCGCCAGCCAGTGGCCGGAGCCCGGAAACCTTCCCCGGAGACGTGACCGAGAGGCCGAAGGTGCTCCCCTGCTAAGGGAGTGTTTGCTCAAAAAGCGAACCGTGGGTTCGAATCCCACCGTCTCCGCCAGATACC
>QWCZ01002315.1_pt1 | contig 12233 bp, 14 predicted proteins | sample 1972651 | NCBI WGS metagenome assembly QWCZ01 (sample SAMN09866695, study PRJNA288562) | Human oral metagenome isolate pre1_saliva, whole genome shotgun sequencing... | isolation source: mouth | host: Homo sapiens | place: USA: California
CCATCACGAAGAACTGTTTCTACTAATCTTACTCTTTTTGCACTCATAATCCTTCTCCTTCACATTGACCCTTCCCTATCAAGACTCTACCACCTGATAGAAGGGGAATTATTAAATACATGAGTAACAGTTATCTCATGTATAATGTACATACCTATATTAGACTACTAAACGTGACATTTGTCAACCAAAGTACATGCTTTTTAGTCATATGAATTTTATCGATGTACTACCATGTTTCTCCACTATTTTAGAGGGATTTCCACATATATATGACGATATTCATTGTCAACTGCGTCGTGTTTATTTGACTTTTTTAGGTGCCGTTTCTAGCACAATATGATTACCATTTCGTTTGACTTGAACGGAAAAGTCCTTGACTTCATCTTTAAAATAATCCATTTTTATAGCGAACAATAACTTGCCTATTTCTGTTTTTATCCGTTCTGTTAAAAATTCTTGATAAAAGTCATCCTCACTTTTTTGCTCTTTTGGCTTTGCCACACCTTTGTTACCTACTTTGGCATCATCTTTCAATATGGCAGTCTCAAAGGTTTCTTCTTCTACAAAGCCTTTCAGCATATCTTCATCGCTCAAGCCTTTTTGGATCTTAAACTTTGCCATTTTCCACTTTCTCCTTTCCATATCTTCTGTAATTTTGTTTCTATTATGACTAATTGTTATAGCATTTTAGAAAATACAGTGAATTTTATTACTGAAAGTTATGAAATATGTCTATTTTTTACTTCTTTTTCTCTGTAGAAGTCGTATCTTTAGAAGCTTCTTTATCTTTTAAGATAGAATCCACCGTTATTTCCGTCAATTCTGTTGGGTTATCATAGGTATAAATTTTATTAAAACCTACCCCCAGTTTACCTTCATAGGCCTCTAAGGCACGATTTTTATCATCCACTTTAACAATGTAAATCAGTTGCCCTTGGGTCACGCCAATTAAGCGGAATTTTCCTGGAGGGTTGATGGCACGCCAGCCACCTTCTGTACCATTGAACATGAATACATCACCAGTACGCACATTGTCATAGAAGAAACGATCTTCATTATAGAACATGCCAATGCGACCAATATCGGAGGCTTGCATATACACACGACGTGTATCATAGTTCGCATCTGTACGATATACACGGTAAGCCCCATCGCCTACACGGACTTTCATATACACCACGTTTGTGGCCGCAGAATATGCCACATCAGTAATCCGTGACCCTCTTGGAACCGTATTGATAGTCGTATCAATTTCATGATCTGGCGCTTCAGGATCAATACGTGCTAACACAATATCATCATGCTTGCCACCGAATAAACCAACAATGGCTAAATTACGATCCGACATCCATTCAAAATAGGACACTTCTCGTTCTTTTAAATCTAGCGTAACTGGCGCTTCTTTGCCCGCCGTGTAGATATCTACTCGATTCTGTTCCACCACTGCCATATATTTATGATCGTGGGAATAATAGCGCGTTCCCTCTTTCACGTCAGGAAAGTTCTTATCTACTTCTTCCCCATTGGTGACCTGAAAGTTCGTGGTAGGCGCTAAGTATACTTGGTCTAAATAATAATAGACACCGCCTTGTAAAACTAAGCCCAACAAAAAGGCTGTCGTTACTTTTCCAAAGGTTTTCATAGACTCTCCTATTTCACGATAAATACAGTAGGAATCATGCGTTCACCGAGCAAATCAGCTGGTTTATTCACAGTTTTACCATTATAGTATAAGGTCGTACTAGAACCACCATCTAGGTTCGCTGCAATGACAGCCCCTTCTTGGTATAAAATATCTTGCACATCACGCAAGGTGGCCCCCGCAGAGTACGCTTGACGACCATCGATAACTAAAAATATGACTGTGCCATCTTTCTTTTGGGCAATGGCTGTGCGAGGACCAATCCCCCAGCCACCATCACCATCAGTAATCATCTTCTTACCATTCACGATAAGAGGAGGGCCAAAGGTCAACCCTTCTTTGACACCCATTTCTTTTAATTCCCGTTTATTATACGTGCCCGCAATGAGATTGCCTGCTTTTGTAAATCCAATAAAATCTACATCTTCATCGGGTCCTACCTCTTTACCAATGACATACTCTCCATCATGAACGATAAATCCATAGGGAGAACGTCCTGTTCCTGTCCCATTCGGATCGTGGAAACCACCGCCGTTGATAGCAGCTACTGCCCCATTGAGGCGAGCAATATTGCTAGTGGTTTCTCCTTTTTCATTCAATTGTGGTGCCGTTGCCACTTGGATACGACGTGGATCTGGAATTTCTAACAAATATCCCGTATACCGATTGGACTCGATTTTACGCAAATTCAAGGATGTATCTTCTTTTACATCAAACTTGAACAATTCTTGGTTTTCACCAGTACCTACCGTCCCTACAATTTTCTGTATTTCCTCAGGCGTATAGAGCCACGTAATATAATGTGGATGGCGAGACCGTAAAATCGCCCCTACGACGGTACGTTTAATATTATCAAAGGGACCAAACAACACCACGATAGGCGATGTAATAGCCGTAAATATAAACATGAGAAGGATAAACTTTACCCATCCTTTTCTAAAAAAAGAACCCATATACTGCTCCTTATATCTTCTTATCTGAATGATACAACTCTGTCAGACATGCTCCATAAGCCTGTAAGTAGACTATGTGTCATGCTTCTTACGCTTCTAATATTCGCAATGCTTCTAGGCGACTAACAATAGACACTCCTTCATAGGTGAATGTTGGATATACCTCCTGCAAGGGTTCCAGCACAAATCGGCGTTCCCAAAAATACGGATGAGGTACCACTAACGTAGCCTCTGCCACTCGTACAGGCTGTCCCAGTTCATCTTCTATCCAGACAATATCTAAATCTAATGTACGAGGTCCCCAGTGAATCTCTCGCTGTCTCCCTGCTAATCGTTCAATGTGTAATAGGGTATCTAACATAACGAGAGGCGTTAGGGTGGATTCCACTTTCAAAATACCATTTAAAAATGGCCCTTGTTCCACGGGTCCCCATGGTGGTGTTTCAATCCAACTGGAATGGCTTACACTGCAAACACCGTCTGTATTCGTCAATTCTGATACAGCGAATGCTAAATACCCTTCCCTATCACCTAGGTTTGATCCGATGCCAATGTAATAGATATACATTATAGTTGACCTCGTGTAATCACAACTTCTACGTAATCCAGCACGCCTGGTATGGGCGCTTCTGGTTTTCGTACCGTCACTGAAAGTCCTACAATTCCGTCATAGGTGTTCCACAAATCATCTGCAATGAGTGTTCCCACTCGCTCAATGAGACGTTGTGGCGGACCTTCCATAATCGTTTTTGTCCGTTCGTACACATCGGCATAATTAATAGAATCTTCAATACTGTCAGTTTGACCTGGTTTCGTTAAATCCACACCAATAGAAATGTCTACAAAGAATCGTTGTCCTAATTCATTTTCACTAGCTAAATTGCCATGGTATCCGTAAAATGCCATGTTTCGCAAGTTAATTCTGTCCATTACTCACCTCGTAATAGTACATCTGCCACCGTGATGGCACGTTTATGCATTTCTACATTGTGAACACGCACCATATCCACGCCTTGAATCATGCCAGTAATACAAGTCGCTACCGTTCCTTCATCCCGCTCTTCCGCTGGCAATTCATTTAAAATAGTACCGATGAAACGCTTACGGCTAGGCGCCAATAAGACAGGATATTCATAGACTGTAATTTCACCTAACCGCTGAATTACCTCAATATTTTGGGCATAATCTTTACCAAACCCAATGCCAGGATCGAGCCAAATGTTCTGCGGTTTAACCCCTTCTTTCAAGGCTAAATCCACCGAGGAGAAAAAGAATGCTTTCATATCGTCGATGATATCATCGTAATCCGTATTATTTTGATTGTGCATGATAATGACCGGCACATCGTATTTTGCCGCTACCGCCGCCATATCTTTGTCATATTTTAAACCCCAAATATCGTTTAAAATATGAGCCCCATGAGATAAGGCAAAATCCGCCGTTTCTGCACGGTATGTATCCACCGATACAGGGACAGTAGACATCTCTAAGACAGGGAGCAAAATTTCTTTCATGCGCTTCATTTCCTCAGCAACAGAAATTTGCGTATGCCCTGGACGTGTCGATTCTACACCTACATCGATGATGTCTGCGCCCTGCTCAATCATCGCTTTCGCATGAGCTACAGCGGTGTCAGAAGTATTGTAACGACCTCCATCAGAAAAAGAATCGGGAGTCCCATTTAAAATCCCCATAATTAATGTACGGTCTTTTAGCTCTAATTGTTTACCATCTTGCCAGTTGTACTTGCGGTACTTAAACATGATCGTTACCTCCTAATAACCATTACCATAGCGCCCATCACATCACCGTCTTCCACTAAGGATGTGGCAATATCATGGGTGAATCGCTCTTGTAATTGTGGCCGTTTCGCAAAGACATCCACTAATGCTTTCAATCGGCCCAAGCCAAATACTTTACCATCCCGTGGCTGATACACAATGTGTACTTTGCCATAGAACGGCATCAAATGATGTTCACATATGGAATAAAATGGAATGTGATTCACCGATACTAGGCCCGTATGTTCCGTGGAATACACATCGCCTAATGCCTCTTTGCCTGTGCTGTTACGTCCAGAAAACAAGCTTTCAAATAACGTGGCCACACGTTTCGGCGTATCTGTCATCCCCTGTGCTTCAAGATCGATACCAAGACCCTCTAATAATTGGTGCACACCGTCTAGAGCTTGTTCTTTCATAATCATCTCCTAAATAATTTTCGTAGTCCAATCTTCGATGGTCCAAATATCGGTCACCCAAGATTCGTAAAATTCTGGTTCATGGCAGACGAGGACTATGGTCCCTTTGAAAGCTTGCAATGCTCGCGCCAATTCTGCCTTCGCATCCACATCTAAATGGTTCGTCGGTTCATCTAATACAAGAACATTATAAGACTCTTGCATCAATTTACAAAGACGAACTTTGGCATTTTCCCCACCGGACAAGACGCGCATTTGACTCGTAATATGCTCATTGGTAAGTCCACAACGAGCGAGGGCTGCACGCACCTCGGAATTAGTCAAGGACGGGTAGGCATCCCAAATGTAATCCAACGCAGTTTTTGAATTATCTCGGCTGTCTTCTTGAGCAAAATAGCCAATTTGTAAGAACTCCCCTTTTTCTATCTTTCCAGATAGGGCAGGAATCATGCCTAACAAAGTTTTTAACAAGGTCGTTTTCCCCAAACCATTGACGCCTTGAATGGCGATTTTCTTACCGCGTTCGATCACCACTTCTACAGGACGTGTCAATGGCTCATCATAGCCCAAAACAAGGTCTTTCGCATCCACGATGAAACGACTCGGTGTACGTCCCTCTTTAAATCCAAAGGATGGTTTTATCTTTTCTTGCGGTTTCTCTAGAATTTCCATTTTTTCTAACCGCTTCGCTCTGGAGTTCGCCATACCACGGGTGGCCACACGAGCTTTATTGCGCTGAATGAAATCCTTCATATCTGCCACTTCTTGTTGTTGACGCTCGTACGCACGTAAAGCTTGTTGCTTTTTCACTTCATACGCCGCTAAGAATTGATAATAATCGCCAGTATATCTTGTGAGCTGCGCTTGTTCAATATGGTAAATCACGTTGACAACGGAATTTAAGAACTCCACATCGTGAGAAATCAAGATAAAGGCATTTTCATAGTTTTGCAAATAGTTTTGCAGCCATTTAATATGGTCCACGTCTAAATAGTTCGTCGGTTCGTCTAACAATAAAATCGTCGGTTGCTCCAATAACAATTTTGTAAGCAATACTTTCGTCCGTTGGCCACCGCTTAAATCCATGACGTCACGGTCAAGACCGATATCCATCAAGCCTAAGCCTTGAGCAGTCCGTTCAATGGTCGCATCGATTTCATAGAACCCCCGTTGCTCTAACATCTCTTGCCATTCGCCAGTAAGCTCCATGAGCTCATTCATTCTGTCATCAGAACAATCACCCATTTCTAGATAGGCATCTTGTAATTGTTGTTCAATACCGTATAGAGAATCGAAGGCCCCTCGTAATACATCGCGAATGGTCATCCCTTTCTCTAACACACTGTGCTGATCTAAATAGCCTACCGTCACTTGGTTGGACCATTCCACCTTGCCTTCATCAGGCATCAAATGGCCCGTAATGATATTTAAAAAGGTGGACTTCCCCTCTCCGTTGGCGCCGATTAGGCCCACGTGTTCTCCTTTCAGCAAACGGAAGGATGCATCATCTAGTATTTGTCTTGCCCCAAATCCATGGGTTACATTGGTTACAGTTAAAACACTCATATTCATTCTCCAAACTAACGTTATGTATCTCTTTATTATACGTTAACCTGACAATAATTTCTAGTTTTTACATATCTGTCCTATTATTTTTATATTTTCTGTGTATTTACGTATGACAATGTGAAAGTGTATACTAATAGCATTCTTAGAGTATCTTAGTCGTTTACAATGGTATACACGAATCTTGTCTTCCCTATGACAAACCCTATTATTCCATAGATATGACGAGATGAAAGCATATATTACCCTAGCAAGGAGAGTGTCCTATGAATCACGTACCTACTATACTATCCATACAAGATATGAGCTCTGTTGGCCGTTGTTCACTCACTGTATTCATCCCTCTAGTGAGTGCCCTACGGTGCCAACCGATTCCCTTACCAACAGCGGTACTTTGCAATCATTTAGAATATCCTAACTTTGAAATGGTGGACATTACGGATCACCTGGAAAGTTTCTACAACTGTTGGAACAAAAACGACATCACTTTCGATGCCATTCAAAGTGGTTTCCTCGCATCACCTGAGCAAATTCGTCTCGTAGAAGATGCTATCGAACGATTCGGCAAGGATAAACTCGTTGTGGTGGACCCTGCTATGGCAGATGACGGCAAGCTATATTCCATCTACAACGATGAAATGGTAAAAGAAATGCGTAAACTCATCACCAAAGCGTTTATCATCAAACCGAATTACACCGAGGCGTGTTTCCTCTTAGACATGCCCTATGATCCTACACCACAATCAGAAGAAGTCATCTACGACATGTGTCGCCGTTTGCATGCACAAGGTCCCGAATACGTGGTCCTATCTAGCTTGCCATCAGAGGACTCCGCCCTCATCACTGTCTATCGTGGTAGCACAGATACCATCACATGGGTATCTAATCCATTAGTACAAGTGAAAGCCCACGGAACGGGGGATACTTTCACAGCTATTTTAACAGCCCTCGTACTACGTGGCTATACCCCAGAAGAGGCATCTCGCATTGCAGGCCAATTTACTACAGAAGCAGTAAAGTTCACCCACGAGGAAATCGGTTCCCTTCGTGACGGCTTAGCCCTTGAACTGCTATTAGATCGTTTAATTTCCATTCCCAACCCACAATAAGGAGGTTTCATGAACACTTACAAAACAAACAATGATACAGCTCAAGCTGATAAGTCAGCAACATCTCAGCATACAAAGGCTGATATCACACAAACTAGTCATTCAACAATGTCACAACATACAAGCCCAACTACACCTATTAGCTCAAGATCCACAACGAAAGATATCATCTATATTGGGTTATTATCTGCATTATGCATCGTGTTTACGACTATTAAAGTTCCTTTACCAACAGGCGCTATGGTGCACCTTGGTTCCGCCGCACTATTCTCCATGGCATCCGTATTCGGCGGATTCTATGCCGGACTCGCTGGCGCCATTGGATCTGGCATCTTTGACCTCATCATGGGCCATTCCCAATACACCCTATTCTCCATCGTAATCAAAGGACTAGCCGGCGTGATTGTAGGTGTATTAACAGTAGGTTGGAGACCTACCGTTCCTGCTCGTTCCGTATCTACCCCTCGCATCTTATTAGCTATGCTAGTTGGTGCTATTTGGACAGCTGCAGGGTACTTCGTAGCATGGTGGGTCGTTCTAGATAGCTACCTCGCTGCCGTCACAAGACTACCAGCGTCCTTCCTAACCAGCGGCATCGGCATCTTAGTAGCCTTACTATTAATCCCAATCCTACGCCGTATCCCTCGTAAATAATTTGTCATACCGTTGAAAGTATGGTATACTAGACATAATAAAAGAGAGCCAACAACGTGTCGAAGGCGTTAGGCTCATCTCAGAATGCTATGAAATGAAATTGCCTAACGTGTTGAGGTGTGCAAGACCTCATTCGTTAGGCTTTTCACTTACATGTTTAAGTAAGTTAAAAATGCTATAACAAGCATAAGAAATTGTATCAATAAAGATAAATATTCAAATGGTGTCATAGTATCACCTCCTCCCGTTATAGGAAGAGATGAGCCCAACACACGTTGCTGGTTCTCTTATTTATAGTATAGCATATTTTGTGCGAATTGTTTATATTATCAAAAATAAATCTCATTGAGGAACGCCGTTATGTGTAGTAGCCTTGTGGCGAACTCTATAGTAGGTAAATAAGATAACAAAATGCCCGTGGTATACGTCTGAAGAAACATTATGAAATACCGTTTCTGAAGACGTGTGCCACGGGCTTTTTCGTACCTATTCTGTTCATCGCCACAGGCTACATAACTTAACCAGTGACGATTTTAGCCATGAACTTCTCATTATTAATAATAAACCGCTCATGTGTGCCACGACCGATAACTTTTTCACCTTCTTTAGCCACTACCTCAAAGGTTACTTTTCTACCGTCAATGGCTACTACCGTTGCCATTGCAGTTATAGTTGCACCTAATGGGCTAGCTACTTCATGGCTTGTTTCCATGCGAATCCCCACGGATCCTTCACCGTCTCCTAAATCACCTTGAATCCCTGTATAGGCTGCTTTCTCCATCAATGCTACCATCGCAGGTGTAGCAAACACAGGTAAGGTACCACTACCCATGTACTCCGCTGTATTGTTAGCCTCCACTACCACCGTAGCCATACCAACTTGTCCAATCTCGATTGCCATAGAAACTCCTTTCTATTATTAACAGTAATACAGAATATATTTTGGCTTTATTCTAACACTTTTATTGGATTTTTTCTATTTTTTCTTGATGATATTTCGCTCTCAGAGATAAACACGTATGGATATTTTGTACTGCATTTTCATCAAAATCAATGATAATATAATAGCTCATTTGATTACTTTCTCGCTTATAAAATCCCATATCTACATCATCAAAAATAAAACGACCACCATATCGATAAACATAAAAATCATAACTAGTTTGGTAAATCCAATTAATTATCATAGGGGAGCCAATGTTTCTTAACTTTTCATAGGCTACAAAAGCAAAAAATTTTTGTATACTCTTTCCCATATCTTTAAGTTTTTCAAGTAATATATCAGTAATTAAAATTTTTCGGCGAGAACAGCCCCTATCACCATTGGGAAATAGTTTACTTAAAGATTCAGTAAATCCCCAATATTTCATTGCTTTTTCTAAAGGAATCAACTGAATTGTATCACTATTCTCTACATAATCTCGACAAACAGGTTCATCATAGCGCTCTCTAATTTTTGCAATTAATTCATTATGAACTTTCCTATCATCACCATCTGGATCTATCTCTATAAATCTACGAACAATCTCATTATCCTCATCAGTAAACTTTTTGAATATTTCTGAAATTTCATCTACCATAGTTTTGTCCCCTATCTCTCTATGAAAGTATCAACGTATACGTCCCATCTACAATCCATTATAGACATTCAGCCACATAAATTCAATCCTGTTGAATTTTATAGTCTTGACAATGTACCGCTCTGTTTTACAATAACTATAAGAAAAGGAGTGATATTTATGACTAATATATCAATACATCTTACTGAAAGTGAATACAATCTAGTTCGTCAGCACATTGAAAATAAAGGGCTGACTATCTCTCAATATATAAAAGTAATGCTATTAGAAGAAATCGAAGATGAATACGATGTATCTATCGTCAACGAGTATATACAAGAAAAAGATACTATGGCGTTTCTATCATTTGAAGATGCCACTAAAGAATGGACTCTACGATAATTAAAGCTGACTATTAAGGTTTATAGCTAGATTTCTTCTATTTCATAACAAATATAATCAAAGTGGGTACCACGTCTTTCGACGTTGGTACCCACTTTTTGGTATGCATAGTTAACTTTTAACTATTGTTATTCAGTTTTAACTATTGTTATTTAGTTTTATGCCATACCCATGCGTTCCATAAGCATTTTAATTTGTGCTTTCATTTCTGCATTTTCTGCATCTTTTCTAGCATTTTCTGCTTTCAACGCTGTGATTTCATCTTGCATTACATATACGGAGGAGATTGGACCACCTTTGTAACGTTCTGGGATATTATCATCATCACCAGTACCGAAACGATATGTGGCACCGATGTTTGCCATGCTCTTACCAGATCCCATTGTGATTCCTGCATTGAACATGAAGTTTTCATTTGCATAGTGTGCAATACCTAATGCTAATGCTTGATTTCCGTCATAAGAACCGATACCTGCCATGATTTGAGATTTTCTCAATGGATCGTAGCTTAATGGATTCATAGCTGCTAATGCTGCAGAGTGTGCACCCACTTCGCTTACACGTTGAGAAGTTTTTTCTAAAGCAGCGCCAAGTTTACTTGTCACTTCTTTTACTTGACCAACAGTTGCTGCATCAGAATCCTCAATACCATCAGCCACATTAGTAATACGGTTACCACCATTGTTTAAGCCATCTTTTGTTAAGCTTACAGATTTCTTAGGATCTCCTGTACTTGGAGCAATGCTAAGACCTGCACCATCCATTTTCACAGAACTATCTACAACAGGTTTTCCATCTTTGTCTTTTACAACATTACCTTTTTCATCTTTTTTGTAATTGTTGTATTCAGAACCATTTAAGCCAGTGATTTTACCGTCTTTGATTTCTACTCTAGATACTGTACCATCCGCATTTTTACTTACTACGGACAAGCCTTTATCAGTAATAGTTGTAGTATTAACGCCTTCTTTTGTAGGAACACCCTTTTCATCCACAGGAGCACCTGCTGTAATACCACCGTTTTTGATGTCTACTTTAGATACGTTGCCTTTTTCATCTTTAGTAGCTACGGAGAATCCATCTTTATCCATAGATGTAGCAGAGCCTGCTTCTGTAGGAATACCTTTTGCATCTACTGGATTACCAGCGCTTACACGACCGTCTTTGATTGTTACTTTGGATACATTACCGTTTTCATCTTTAGATGTTACAGAGAATCCGTCTTTATCCATAGATGTAGCAGTACCTACTTCTGTAGGAATACCTTTTGCATCTACTGGAGCCCCGAAATTACCACCTTTAGCTTTTACCGTTTTAGCTGTTACACTACCATCTCTACCGTTGATACCTACTTGATTTTCACCTGTACCGGCTTTAATAGTAGCGTTTGTACCATTGATAGCAACAGCATTTTCACCTGTACCGGCTGTAATAGTGCCTGTATCTCCATCTAAAGATACTGCTTTATCATCTTTACCTGCCGTTACTTTGTTAGCTTGTACACTACCGTCTTTGCCATCAAGTTTAACTTGTTTACCGTTTGCGCCGTCACCAGCTGTGATAGTGCCATCAGCACCATTCATTTTGACTTCTTTATCGCCTGTACCAGCTGTGACAGTACTATCAGTTCCATTCACTCTTACATTAGGATGCTCTTTATCTGGTCCACCCAACTTAAGATCATCACTCAATGTAGCATGGAATGTTTTAACACCTTTTTCAACAGTAGGTTCAACAGTAATGTTTTTATCACCTGTTACATTAACGCCTTGGCCAGCTAATTCTTTGATTTTATTTATACCAGCCGCAGTAAGTCCTTCCATGTTTTTTAAATTTGTAATATCAGCCGTTACTGCAGACTTAGCAGCATTTAGACGATCATTCATAGTAGATAAAGCATCACCCACATTGTGTTTTTGTACATCTTTACCATCTTTATCTTTGATTGTGTAGGTAGGCTCTGTAATCGTGCCATCTTCGGCTACGGCAGCATTACCGCCAAGATATTTAGCAACTTCAGCTTTTGCTGCATACAACTGATTACCAGTCACAGCATCTTTAGAGTTTTCAGCAATCTTACCATCTTTCAAATTAGACAACTTAGTTGGATTTTTAGTACCATCTGGATTCATAACGCTAGCTTGT
>QWCZ01002210.1_pt1 | contig 12232 bp, 7 predicted proteins | sample 1972651 | NCBI WGS metagenome assembly QWCZ01 (sample SAMN09866695, study PRJNA288562) | Human oral metagenome isolate pre1_saliva, whole genome shotgun sequencing... | isolation source: mouth | host: Homo sapiens | place: USA: California
CAGTATCTACAAACAAGCCATTACATTGTTAGGAGAGTCATAATGGAACACCATATATACCTTACGTTTTTGACAGCATTTAAATCTAAATCCCCATATGATGAAGATAGGCTTAGAAATACACTTGTATCGACAACGATTAAAAAGCCTTATAACGAAATCATACAAACTAGTGAATCCGTATTAAAGACCGTACTCCATGATAAACGGAACCAGTTTACATTAGAAAAACTATTCTTTTTTGAAACAAAGGAACTTTCAACAAAAATCAAATGTGTAGACAATCCAAGTCAACATATTACGACAAAACAAATCTTTGAATCACGCATAACTGATTTTATCAATGAATATAACATCGATTTGGACTGGTCATCCAACACGGTCGAATATATCAAATGCGTCGATATAGAAAACATCAGCAATCTCAAGGCAAGTATCCTCGACATGTCCCAACAAATGATGAAGTTTTATCATGCCCAACCTAAAGAAGATACAGTAACATTGCATGTAGATTTGACGGGAGGTCCTCGCACAGCTATCATGCTCATGCTCGCCATCATTCGCCTCGTGGCCTATCAAGGCATACAAATCGGGTCTATTTCATATGCTAACTTAGATAATGAAAGCAATACGATTACTGTATATGAAAGCAAGGATATATATTTCCTATTCGATATGATCGCCGGTTTCTCCGAGTTCACGCACTATGGTGATGCTAACACATTGCGTCATTACTTTGACCAAACCAACACCGAAGATGAACTAACCAGTCAACTACTCTCTAAAATGGGGGATTTTTCAGAAGCAATCAGCCTATCTAGTCGCGGATTATTCCAATCATCCGTAGAAGGAATTGATACATTATTTACTAATATTGCCAATCGCCCTCAAGATAATAGTCAGTTTGAATTAGGTATCTTTCAGCTCATGCGCAATAAAATCCAAGAAAGCTACGAGACCATATTATCCGATCCAGAGGATGACCTTGTATATATCGAGTGGTGCCTGCAAAATGATTACTTGCAACAAGCATTGGCGCTATTCATTGAATATGTACCACGGACTATTCTGAAGGAAAAGATTATTCATCTTGATGCCAATACATTCAAGACTAAAAAGAATGACAACCGTAGCACGGAAATGCTACACTTCAACCAAATCAACGATAAAATCGGATCTTTTTTAGCAGATCTACAAACCACCTATATGTCTCAAGCTATACAGGCTACTAAAAAAGTATTACATGACTATTTAGACGAATTAGCAACAACATCTATCAGTATTAGTAATTTAGCAGATTCTAGTGAAAAACCAATTTCAAAAGAGATGACTCAGCTACCTACATTAGAAGCCAACCTTTACCAACAAGTAGATACTATAATGAATCAATATCACATCTTACCAGGCATGAATTCTTCACAATATCAATTTAAACAGTTCATCAAATTCCTAAGTGATATTACACTAAATGGATCTAATATGGGAAATCTAAATGCCCTTCCGAAAGAAGTCCGTCAAGTATGTGTCAACTTGATAGCAAAGAAAAACTCTACTGTAAAAAATCTAATACACGTCGACGATGACTATTGTATTACGATATATAGAGGTGCTAAATATTTTTTAATACGAAAAGAATTATTTAATGGATTAAAAAACAACTGTAATGATGAAACATTCAGAATAATCTTCAACTTTACAGCCGATAATGATAAGCTTTATACCTACGATTACGAAAACGATTTTCCTAACAATATATTTAACATTAAAGGGCTATCGCTTAATCAATACTTATCTGAACCGCTCGCCAACGATACCATTGATTTGCTAACTTCATACAATACTCTCAAACAAGTTCGTAATGATACGGCCCATGCCAATGAAGAAAAAAAAGGCCGCTATACAAGCAGCCAAGATATACGTCATGAAATAGAACGATGTTTGAGGATAATAAGGAAACTAACTATGCATATCAAAGCGTGTTAATCGAAAATTAAATAAAAAATAAAAGGAACCATTTCAACTCATCTATATAAGTTAAAATGGTTCCTTTTTAGGATTACCTAGTTATATCTTTTATGTTCTATTTCTAATTTCTCTTGATATTTTCCTATCTAAACATATACACCAACAACTCTTTATAGTTATCTCTTATCAGATCATTAGTAAATAGTTCTTTTGATTGTTCTGCTAACTCATTATCACCAACCAATGTATAGTATTCAACCAGTCCTCCAGCAATAATATTATCAATAGCCTCAGCTCGTTCTTGTACAATAGTTTGAGTTAATTGTATAAACTCTTCAGCTAATTCATGTTTATTGAATTTAACAGCTAATAGTGCAAAGTACTTATAGATAAGTTCCCATGGGTGACCATTGACATGTTCAGCTTTATTGCCTTTATGTAAATTTTGTATCCAGCTTAATAGGTTGCGGCGTTTTTCCGAGTTCAACTCGTCTACATAAAATCTATACAATGCCTTAATATACACATAAAACGCAAATTTAAAGGATTGTACCTTTTGCTCGTCGTCTGTCATATCTTTCAAATAGCTAAATTGTTCCCACACATTGTCATGTCCGCCAAAATACTGGGACGCATATTTTTCATAGCCATCACGGTTATCCATATCAATGTAGTGATGAAGCAAATAAGATAGTGTAATGTTATAATCGATTGATTTTTCATCAAATTGAGCTAATGCTTCTTCAAAGTACTCCTCAGCCTGAGTATCTTGCAAATAAGCATAGACTTGACCGCACTGGCTTAATGCACGGCCTTTACTAATGCTAACTATATCATCAGACTCAACTAATAATTGACGTAAGGATGCCAATTCATCCTCATATTCGAGGATTTCTTTTGCTAGTGAAAGTGCCTCTTCATATCTATATTGATCATTAAGCATAACTACTCTACGTTTGAGAGTTAGCAAATAGTCCTCTACATGACAATATTTAGCGAATCCTTTTGCAATCTCAAAGCATCGTTCAGCCATTAAGCTGTCTCCAATATGGTTATATGCTGTAATCCCCGCATCATAAAACGTATATTTACTAGCTTCAGATTTTTCTAGATTCGCTACTAATGGTTCTAAATGGTTATATAAATACACCAGCTCATCCTGTTTCAGCAGGTTAGAATTCGCATACTTGGCAAACTGGCGAACGGAATCCTCTATCGCTTCGACATCTGTGGCCGCTGAAATCCATTGCTCGATTTTCGGGAACCATTGCTCCCAATAATAACCTTTAAAATCACTACGACTTTGTTTTGTTGCAAAAAGTGTAGATAGTACTTTAAAATAGTCTTTTTGTTGATATGCCATAACAGCTTTTTCATAGGCCATATCAATATCGTCATATGTAAAGATGAGATTTTGACTAGAGCCATTAAGTCGAGTAGCTTGCTCAACAAACGATTGATGCCAAGCTAGAGGGCTTTCACCAGTTTTATTATGATTTAAAATCGCACAAATCGTATCTGCTAAGTAAAGAAAAGCATATCGTGTAGATTCAGATTCATTAGCATTGTAATAAATAGAACGTACTGAGAAATCCTCAATCTCTAAATCCAGACGATTAGTTTCTAATAATTTACGATCTAAAGCCGCACGGTAATTATAGTCATTTGCTACTTGGAAAAAGCGTGTATCATTATTGGTATTTGCTTCTGGTGTACTATTCTTGAAATCAAAATCTTTATAGCCTAAATTAATATATTTCTTACAAAGCTCCTTATCGCTAGCTTTCACAGGAACTAAACGTGTGGCTAAATCAAATTTAACCTTAGCTACATGCAAATCAAAGGGATTATGAAATACAAGGCGTGATACCGTTGAGTAAGCCATATTCATATATAAATTACTAGCATATTCATCATTAACAAGCATACTAGTAGACTTATGATTCAAGATAGTCTTGCCTGTTCCGCTCTTAAGCATCATAACAATACGATATTGACCATGTCTCTTATATTTACCAATTGGCTTTCCTTTATAAGTACATTGTTGAAAGAACTCTGGCAAGGTTTCTTGCAACTCTGTTTTCATTAATTTTACATTATATCCATTCGTATTACGCTTATTAGTATGTAAATCCTCTGGATACTTACATTCAACCGTTTCTGCCACAGCACGGAAATAGTCATCTAACCGCTGCTTTTCATTCCAAGCATCCTTATCATGCCCTTTATCATCATATACAATACCTGCTATAAAGAGAGGTTCTTTATTTCCAGCGCCCTTAAAACCTTCAAAATCCCCATTTTCATCTAATGCAATCGTAATCATACTAATCTTCCCTTACACATATATGACCTATCTAAACATATAGGTCATATATTTCTCTACATTCTCTACAGACTCACTTAATTGGCGATGTAATATTTCATATTTACCTTGATTTCCTTTACATTGAGCAAATCTTAATTCACCATAGGTCATAATATTACTAATCGCTGGACCTGCGTTCACAACAGAGCGACCTATACAGGATCTAAAATATTCTGCATCTACCTTATAGCCCTTTTCATAAGCTAACAATGCAAGGTATGTGAATATCAGTTCCCATGGATGACCTTTAGGAGCTGCATCTAAAGTGGCCCCTACTGTACGGCCTAACTTAATGAGGGTTTCCATGAGTTCCTTATTTATTCTTGCTCTATAAAACTGATACAACGCCTTAATATATACATATAATGCATAGCTTTCGTGTTGAACTATTTTTTCATCACGAGTCATATTCAGCAAAAATGCTAATTGATCTACCATATTAAGGTGACCACCAAAATAGTTAGGTGCCCATCGTTCATAGGAATCTTGCTGTTTCGCATCAATATAATAGTGCAACAAATAGGATACTGTTCGATAATAATCATCTGTATCTACAGTAAATATGTCTATGGCTGGCAAGAAATACGACTCTGCCTCAGGTCGTTCCATATAAGCGTACACTTGACCGAGTTGACTATAGGACTGTCCAAGACTAATAGCCTGTTTCCCCATCGGTAATGAAGCACGTATATGTTGTATTTGTTCCTCCACATCAACAACGTACTTAGCAAGCTCCAAAGCCTCTTCATATTTATAGCAATCTATTTTTGCCACAATGCGACGGCGAACAGTTTCCATATACGTTTCAAGTGGCACTGTATGAGTGAGGGCCTGACATTTTTCAAAACAAGCTACAGATACATCGCTTTTACCAAGATGATTAAAGGCCATCATACCACCATCATAAAAGGCATATACTAATGCTTTATCTACACAGGACATATCCTTGATATCTTCTAAGATATACTCAAGCTGTTGATATAAGTAATGCAATTTGCCTTCATCAAGACGACTCTGATTCGCATAATTCACAAACGACTGAACTGCTCGTTCTATAGCCTGTCTATTATCTGCACTATGAATGAGCTCCTCTACAAAGGGGAACCAATTCGTTTCATAATAGGATTTAAATTTGCTATCACAACATTTCCCATCGTAAAGATGACATAACGCACCATAATAGTCCTCATTATGATATGCTTTCATAGCCTGCTCAAAATAGGTATCAATATCATCATACACAAACATATAATTAGGATATTTCGGATTGATTTGATTAGCAAAATCCACGAGTGTTTTGAATTTGAATATATCTTTAGTATCTCGTTCAGCACCGTAGTAAATAAAATTACCACAGATATGTCCAGCTAAGTATAGGAATGCAAAATTAGCAGTCGTCTCTGGACGGTCATCGTCATACTGAACAGAAACAGATTTCAACTGCACTACGTCTAAATCGGGACGATTAAACTCAACCATACGTCTATCTAAAGCCGCACGATAGGTAAACTCATTCCCCACTTGATAGGTAATAATTCCCTCTTTTTTTAATTGCTCATTCTGAAAGTCGTATGGCTTATAGCCCAAACGACGATACTCTGCCAAACGCTCATATTCAGTTTCTTTAACATCTACTAATTGCGATGCTAAATGCAATTGAACACGATTGTTATGTAGCGCAAAGGGATTAGATAGTACAAGGCGAGATACTAAACTATCCGCCATATGCCAGTATAAATTACTTGCTACACCATCATGCAATAACTCACTCATATAAGGCTGTAAGAACTGTGTTTTCCCCGCTTCACTTTTCAACATAAGCGTAATGGCATAGTGACCAACACGTGGCATCTCCACAAGATTTCGCCCTTTATAAGTGCCATCAGCTAGAAACTCTGGTAAAGCAGAATCGAGTGCATCTCGATAACGCTTCATATTTCTTCTTATCTGTGAGCTATTTTGAATACTACCCCCTGCTTCAATAGTATCCTCAGAATCATCCTCTTTAGTATCCCCAAAGAATCCTTGTGGATAATCACTGTTTGAGGCCTCTGCTACAGCTCTAAAAAAACGATCCAAACGGATCTGCTCATTACGCAAATCCTGCTCGCTACCTTCATCATCATACACAATGCCAGTAATAAAATGGATGTGCTTTAAACTATCTTTCTTCTGCCCTAAATGATGAAAATCCCCATATTCATTCAATGCAATTGTTAACATACTACCCCCACATATACGCATACTATAATATATATTCATATTGTATCATCTTATCTTCATAATCAAAACAAGAAACCAACTAAATATTTTGCATACAAAAAGAGCCCTCTAAATAGAGGGCTTTCACTATTTGTTGATACTTAAGTCTATTGAACCGTAACAATTAATCATATTGTCTGTGTTTTACCTTCACTTTGTTCAGGCAAGAGAAGTGCGGACTTCATCGTCGCTCTGCTCCTCTGCTGTCTCGCACCCTTCGGCGCATACCGTAAACGGTAAGTACTGTTGCAATCTAATAGAAAAGGCGGTTGAGTACTTGCAACCTGTTAAGTGTTCCAATACCGTAAACGGTATGGCTATTACAACAGTAAAGGCAAACAAGGAGATGGCCTTTATGTTGAGTCGTTTCAATATCGTAAACGGTAAGTACTGTTGCTTCATCACTATTGTTTTATCTTCGCTTCGCTCAGGCACTAGAGATGTACGGACCTCATCGTCGCGCTGCTGCCTCACACTCTGCGGCGTTTACCATAAACGGTAGGTACTGTTGCAACTAAACTCGTGCTACCAGATAGTGTAGCAATTAAAACATACCAGTTTCAATACCGTAAACGGTAGGTGCTGTTGCAACTTAATTGGATGCAATAGGACTTCATGACCTTATCATTTGCGTTTCAATACCGTAAACGGTAAGCACTGTTGCAACGTCAGCTCAGCATGAACAGCAACTATACTGACAAAGCTGGGTTTCAATACCGTGAACGGTAGGTGCTGTTGCTTCATCATCTTCGTTTTACCTTCGCTTCGTTCAGGTACTTGAGATGTGCGGACCTCATCGTCGCTTTGCTCCTCTGCCGTCTCGCACCCTTCGGCGCATACCGTAAACGGTAGGTGCTATTGCAACGTAAGTCCAATTGGGCTTCCATGCCGTATGCAGACATGTTTCAATACCGTAAACGGTAGGTACTATTTCCTCATCACCTTTGTTTTACCTTCGCTTCGCTCAGGTACTTGCGATGTGTGGACCTCATCGTCGCTCTGCTCCTCTACTGTCCTACACCCTGCGGCGCATACCGTAAACGGTAGGTACTGTTGTCTTATCACCTTTGTTTTACCCTCGCTTCGCTCAGGTACTTGAGATGTGCGGACTTCATCGTCGCTCTGCTCCTCTGCTGTCTCGCACCCTTCGGCGCATACCGTAAACGATAGGTGCTGTTGCAACTGTTTTATATATAAGTGGTCTCGGAGCTAAAGTTCGGTTTCAATACCGTAAACGGTAGGTACTATTTCCTCATCACCTTTGTTTTACCTTCGCTTTGCTCAGGCACTTGAGATGTGCGGACTTCATCGTCGCTTTGCTCCTCTGCTGCCTCGCACCCTTCGGCGCATACCGTAAACGGTAGGTGCTGTTGCTTCATCATCTTCGTTTTACCTTCGCTTTGCTCAGGCACTTGAGATATGCGGACTTCATCGTCGCGCTGCTCCTCTGCTGCCTCGCACCCTTCGGCGCATACCGTAAACGGTAGGTACTGTTGCAACTTAGATAAATTAAAGAAAGTTAACCATGGTATTGGTAGCTTGTTTCAATACCGTAAACGGTAGGTGCTGTTGCAACCTAAAATACCACCAACTATGATCGTACTTGATGAGTGTGTTCCAATACCGTAAACGGTAAGTACGTGCGGACTTCATCGTCGCTCTGCTGCCTCACACTCTGCGGCGCTTACCATAAACGGTAAGTACTGTTGCAACCTAGCAATACTAAAACTTGTTAGCAAAAAATAAAGTTTCAATACCGTAAACGGTAGATGCTATTGGGTATCGCCTTTGTTTTACCCTCGCTTCGCTCAGGTACTTGAGATGTGCGGACCTCATCGTCGCGCTGCTCCTCTGCTGTCTTGCACCCTTCGGCGCATACCGTAAACGGTAAGCACTGTTGCAACTGACAATTAGTTATCAAACATGAAAATTCATGTACCTGTTAGGTTTCAATACCGTAAACGGTAGGTGCTGTTGCAACCTAAAATACCACCAACTATGATCGTACTTGATGAGTGTGTTCCAATACCGTAAACGGTAAGTACAAACGGTAAGTACTGTTGTCTTATCACCTTTGTTTTACCTTCGCTTCGCTCAGGTAAGCAATATGTGGACCTCATCGTCGCTCTGCTCCTCTGCTGCCTCGCACCCTTCGGCGCATACCGTAAATGGTAGGTGCTGTTGCAACGTTCCAAGCTAGACCATATTCAATCAAGAGTTACTTGTTTCAATACCGTAAACGGTAAGGGCTGTTACCTTATCACCTTCGTTTTACCTTCGCTTTGCTCAGGTACTTGCGATGTGCGGACCTCATCGTCGCTTTGCTCCTCTGCTGTCTCGCACCCTTCGGCGCATACCGTAAACGGTAAGCACTGTTGCAACTTGTAGTTAAAGGAAAAGGTATTAATTTCGATGGCGACTAGTTTCAATACCGTAAACGGTAAGCACTGTTGCAACTTTATGACAATCTCCTTTGCAGGCCGCAAAGAAAAACAGTTTCAATACCGTAAACGGTAAGTACTGTTACAACCTAGCAATACTAAAACTTGTTAGCAAAAAATAAAGTTTCAACACCGTAAACGGTAGGTGCTGTTGCAACCCTGATTTCGTTCAGGAACAATCCGCTTCTTTATATAGGTTTCAATACCGTGAACGGTAGGTGCTGTTGCAACCTGAACATAATGAGGAAGTAGGAGGTGTTCCTAATTCTCAGTTTCAATACTGTAAACGGTAGATACTGTTGCAACTTAGCTGCATTTGCATGCGCATTCGGTTGGTTTGTAGGGTTTCAATGCCGTGAACGGTAGGTGCTATTACAACGCATTACTGGTTACATCAATGAACTTATTGAAGATATGTTTCAATACCGTAAACGGTAAGGACTGTTGCAACTTAAAAAATAGATACAATGAATATATTGAAGATGCTAAGTTTCAATACCGTAAACGGTAAGGACTGTTGCAACTGGAGGATCTTGGCGCATTGCAACAATTTGAAAGTGCGAGTTTCAATACCGTAAACGGTAAGGACTGTTGCAACAATTTAAGTGAATATGCAAATACTGTTAAGAATCAAAAGGGTTTCAATACCGTAAACGGTAAGGACTGTTGCAACGTAGTCCCTGAATTGTCTTTGTTGTTCGGTAATAGTTTCAATACCGTAAACGGTAAGGACTGTTGCAACCCGCATCATTATCAAATGCATGTAGTTTCTTATGGAGAGACAGTTTCAATACCGTAAACGGTAAGGACTGTTGCAACATAATTTCGGGCCGGAGGCCTTCTGCTTTTTGCAAGTTTCAATACCGTAAACGGTAAGGACTGTTGCAACCCAAAAAAGGCTCCCTATTTGAAATATTAAACATGACATGTTTCAATACCGTAAACGGTAAGGACTGTTGCAACGTGATAGCCAGTACTTAAGAGCATCTGGCGATCCTGGCCAGTTTCAATACCGTAAACGGTAAGGACTGTTGCAACGCATTAAATTTACCAACGGCATGAAGGGTAGCTATGAAGTGTTTCAATACCGTAAACGGTAAGGACTGTTGCAACACAGACATCGACATGTATGCCTGCACGGTCTCGAGGCCGTTTCAATACCGTAAACGGTAAGGACTGTTGCAACGATTTGAGTTAGAGCGTAGGGATATTACATTGAAGTTTAGTTTCAATACCGTAAACGGTAAGGACTGTTGCAACAAAAACAGTAGCTCAAGATGAACCAACTGTTGTAGCTTGTTTCAATACCGTAAACGGTAAGGACTGTTGCAACACGCCTTTATTCTGATAGAGCGTATATCAGTTCTGAAGTTTCAATACCGTAAACGGTAAGGACTGTTGCAACAAAAAGAAAAATCCAGCAAATATTTATTGTACGCTGTAAGTTTCAATACCGTAAACGGTAAGGACTGTTGCAACTTATTTGTTGCAATAACTACCATACCATGTAAATCACTTGTTTCAATACCGTAAACGGTAAGGACTGTTGCAACAGCGGGTCTTAGAAGGCCAGTATTCATGGGGCTTAAAATTAGGTTTTGGAAAACCTCACACCGTAAACGGTCAAAACGCGTTCCCATTTGATCAGAAATGCCGATGAGCATAGGTAAATACTGGTGGTAAATGATTTTTCTAAGGTTACAGTAATTATAAGGGTTTCTCGATTTTACGTCAATAATTTAATTCATTTTCTTTTCATTTGCTTTTACAAAAGAATTAATTCACTTACCTACCAGTATTACCATTAATATATTTACTTAGTTAACCGACTAAGTATCGTTGGTCCACCCATTCGCATAAACATGGATGGTCGATTATATTGAAAATCCTCATCTATCTGTATGCACAAGCCTTCTTGTCCATATTGAGTAAAAATACTTTCATAATTAGGTCGAGAAAACATACCACAGTTTGTTTGTATTGCCATGTCTGGACCTAGTTCATATAGATTACCTTCTTGTGTAACGTAGATTATAGGATTTATATTAACATTTTCAAACAACAACGCCATTACATCTAATACTGTTTTTAACTTACACTGACGAACATACAAAACGTAATACAAGATACTTTCACCAGAATCAAAGGCATGATATATCTTGTCATAGGGCACATCAAGAAATGCCAGATACTGCTGCATCGTGCGACCGTGTACCGCATGGGTGAAAGCCGGCACAAATAGGATATGATCTGCACCTAAATGATTTAAAAGCTGACCAAAATCTGCCAACTGGGTACGCTCACAATGAGGGGTTCGAACGGTTCTATAATCATCCTCAATCGATAAACACTGATATGTTCCTCTCAAATTAGTCGAATTATCCACTACCATTTGCCCATAGGTTTCCACATGCTCCGACTGCCACACACCTAGTCGAGTCTGCCCCTTAATGCGATTCCCCTCATACTGCCAAACCCTAGTTTCTCCCTTCAGAGATATAAATAGGACATGGTGAAAGCCATATTGCTGTGTATACCAAGCTGCTATGTCTTGTAAATCAAGCAAATTATCGGGTTGCCAACAAATTAGATTCATAGTAAAAGCTTTACTATCTATAGTGCCATGAATACAATGACGATGCCAATCTCGACCAGTCGTATACGAATATGGCAAACCTTGAGATATTTGTTTATTTACTAGTGTAAAACGATTAATTTGTGCCGCATCAACATTTGTCTCTAATGACTGACTTGGTATAATCATTATCAACTGCTTGCCCATATAAGAGTTAATAATGTTACCAATCTGAGATTTAACATTCATATCCATATCAATTCCCCCTCGCTCAGTACCATAACGAGACTAACAAATACCATTATTACAACCTTACTATACCAAGATAAATGAGGAAAAAATTACACATAAAAAGGCTCTACCTGAAAAGTAGAGCCTTTTTTATGTCTCCCCTATGTTATTGTCTCCCTATAGTTCCTCCTCTCTTTCTCCCCTATTACTTCATCTCCCCCTACTTATTCTTCTCTCCCCCTAATGTTTTATCTCGTTAGGTCTCTCCAGGCGATAAATAGTTCGGCCACAACTTGTGGGTTTTGGCTGAGTTTGATGCGGGCTAGCATTTTGCGCACGTAGTTGCAGTGTTCTAGCATGGCTTCGTTCAGTTTGTGTTTGACGTGACGC
>QWCZ01001081.1_pt1 | contig 12231 bp, 9 predicted proteins | sample 1972651 | NCBI WGS metagenome assembly QWCZ01 (sample SAMN09866695, study PRJNA288562) | Human oral metagenome isolate pre1_saliva, whole genome shotgun sequencing... | isolation source: mouth | host: Homo sapiens | place: USA: California
AGGCATGCTCGAGCGTCGTCGAGACCTTCTGGTTTATATTTGAGGCATGCTCGAGTATTGTAGAGATCTTCTCGGCAAGCGCTGAGGTGACCTCGGGCACGGCCGAGGCGTTGCGAAGAAAAGTCCCCTGATTTTCAAAGAATACAGCATATAGTATGAAACGAATTTACAACTCTCCTGTTCTGCAGTTGGTGCTTTTGCATTCAGAAAGTACACTTATGAACGGATCACCGAAATTGAGAGTCGATACCTCAAAGGATAAGACGATCAACAATGAGGCAGATATCAATACGCTCGGCAAACACGAGCAGCTTTGGGAAGACGAATAAAAAACTCCCGATAAACGAGGGCGGAAAGACGATTTCCGCCCTTTTTTCGGGCTCTTTTTGACGGAAAGTCGGCCGTTTGCTTTGTCTTCTTTGCAAAATGCCGTAAATTCGCCGTCAATAATCGCATCGTTATAGTCCATGAATAGTTCAAACATCAAGTCGCGTTTGATCGCGATGAACTTTCTTGAATTCGCCGTGTGGGGAGCTTACCTCACTTCTATGGGCGGATTTTTGGCCGGTAAGGGCATGGGAGCCAACATTGGCTGGTTTTATTCCGTGCAAGGCCTTGTTTCCATCTTTATGCCCGCTATTATCGGCATGTTGGCAGACCGTTATGTGCAAGCTCAGCGCATGTTGTCGCTCTGTCATCTCGTGGCGGCCGTCTTTATGGTCGTGGTCGGTTGGATCGGCATGAACGATCAGGTCGCCTTTGCCGACATTTTCCCTTGGTACACGCTGAGTGTGGCGGCCTACATGCCCACTTTGGCCTTGTCGAACTCTGTTTCGTACAATGCCTTGGAGCGTTCCGGCCTCGACACCGTGAAAGATTTCCCGCCCATTCGCATCTTTGGGACGATAGGCTTCATTGCTTCGATGTGGATTGTCGATCTTTTGGGTTGGCAGCACACGAATGTGCAGTTCTTTGTCTCTGCTGCTTGGAGTTTGTTGTTGGCCGGCTACGCATTGTCCTTGCCTTCCTGCCCGGTCAACCCCAGCCACGAGCGAAAAGGCCTCGCCGAAACTATGGGACTCGACGCCTTCAAACTCTTCCGCCACAAGCGCATGGCGTTGTTCTTCCTCTTTTCCATGTTCCTTGGCGTAAGTTTGCAGATTACCAACGGATTTGCCAATCCCTTCATCAGTAGTTTTGGCGCGAACCCCGCCTTTAAGGGACAATGGTTCGTGGAGCATGCCAATGTTTTGATCTCTTTGTCGCAGATTAGTGAGACGTTCTGTATTTTGCTCATTCCCTTCTTCTTGAAACGCTTCGGCATTAAAACCGTCATGCTCATTGCCATGTTCGCTTGGGTGCTGCGTTTCGGCTTCTTCGCCATCGGTGTTCCGGCCTTCCCCGGCGTGGTGTTCCTCATTGTCTCCATGATTGTCTACGGTGTAGCCTTCGACTTCTTCAATGTCTCGGGTTCGCTGTTCGTAGATAAGGAATGCGACGGTTCTATTCGCTCCAGTGCGCAAGGTTTGTTCATGTTGATGACCAACGGTATCGGCGCTTCTGTCGGCACACTCGGCGCGCAAGCGGTGGTCAACTGCTTCACTGAGAACAAAGACGGCTTCCAAGTGGGCGATTGGTCGAGCGTTTGGCTCATTTTCGCCGGCTATGCCCTGCTCATCGGCGTACTTTTCTTCTTCCTCTTCAACGATAAGAAGGAAAAGACAGCGCCCGCAACATCACAAAGACCTGAGGTGATCGAGTAATTGCGCAGGGAACGATCAAGTTCCCTTCGTTTGTCGATCAAAACATACCTATATATAATCCCTCCCCCGCGAGTTGTGAAAACTCGCGGGGGAGGTTTTGTTTTTGAGGGTGAGGACGTTCGGCGAATTATCCGCAACTCACCGACGGTAGTCAGCAAAGTGAACACTGGCATCGATGTAGACCGCCAAATAATGAGAAGACTGTCGGCGCCTTGTTCACCTTTATGTTCCTCTAAGAAGAGGGCGCGCTCTGGCTTGGAAAAACGATCCCAAAGTACGCGCATCAACTCATTACAACCTGCCTCACTTGAAACCATTTCGAAAATAATCTGTTGTAAGCTTCATGGTGCTTTGTTTGATTCGAAAGTCACCACAAATATAAGAACTTTGGAGCTTACACACTTTTTCGGACATTACCCCTCCGCTCCCACAGCCCCCCTCCGCCCCCACTTCAACGGCCAACGCGCGCGCGTTACGCGCGCGTCCGGCGTTTTTCGTAATTTGCCTTCACCTCTTCACCATACGACTGTAAGAATCTATGAAACAGCGATTTGCGGGTGAAGGCTTCACCCTTATTTCCTTCACCGGTGAAGGCCGAAAAAGGGCATTTTCTTCACCCGCAAAACGCACTGTATCAACGGATTGTGGGTGAAGGTGAAGGGTGAAGGCAGGAATTGCGAACTCGCTGAGTGCGCGATGCGCAGGGGCGTGTCCGTCCGCGCGTACGAAGCTGCGGAGGAAGAAACGGCGAGTGGCAGGATCGGGAAGGAGCGTGCGTCGTTTCCCCAAAAAATGGGGAGGAAGAAGAGAAAAGAAGGGGCATTTCGTAAGAAAGTCCACAAGTTTTTGTTCGATCTCTCCCTGTTCTCAAAAAACGAAATATTTTTCTCGCGAAAGATTCGATCATTCGAAACTAAAGTCTTACTTTTGCGCTTGATAAAACACAACTTTCCCTTCATCCCGCCGCGCTGCGGCGTCTATATAGCGCAAAGTCGAGGTACTGCCCCGACCATCCGGCGCAAACGCTCTTTGACTTACTGAACCGGCGCGACTTTGCCATATCCGAACCTATCCGGATAGACAAAAAAGCGCTACTTTCCGGCGCGCGGCGCGTCTTCACGTGACCGAGACGAGACATTCTCGAGGCTACCCAACCCTCTATTCATTCAGCATGCAATTCGCTGTACGACAATCGTTTGCACCACTTCAAAAGGCCGCGGAAAGGGTGTCGCCCACGAACGAGGAGCCCAAGGAGATCAGCGTGCTGATTTCGGTTTATTGCGGTCCGCGAAAAGTTTAGACGCAGTAGACCTCACATGCAGACCTAAGTTCGGGCTAAGCATCTCCCCTAAAAAGCATCCCGCCGACCATAGTACGTGAAAGGTGGATTGCTTAGACCGAACTCAGGTCTAATTTTGCACTTGCCGGTTGACTCTACGAAAGCATACAATCCTTGGTTTTGGCCTTTTTTGTTTCGTTGTGACAATTTATTTCTATATCTTTGCCAAAACTTAGTGGTGATACCACTCGATTGATGAAAGAAAACTGCTTTTTTAAGTTGCCTAACCCTGTTTCTGTTGGGAATATAAAACATACCCCCGTTTAATTCTATCTTTTCACCCCCTTGCCCCTGCTCCCGAAGGCGACTTCCCCCGATCGGGGAAAGAAATGGAGGAGCCCCACCTTATGATCCACTATTTACGTTATTGTTGTGCGATGTTCTTCGCACTGATTAGTTTCCTGCTCGCCACTCCGCAGCGTGCGCAGGCGCAAACCCGCGAGGCCTATGTGAACCGAAGTGCGAACGGGACGACTCTCACCTTCTACTACGATGACCAACGTGCCACCCACACCGGCACTACTTGGGGCATCGAGGAGACGAAAAAAGAGGGAGATTACACCTTCCCTGCATGGGCAGGAACATGGGAAGTGGCAGACAGTACCACCACTCGTGTGGTGTTCGATGTGTCGTTCCGAAATTTCCGTCCCACCATCACTGCCCGGTGGTTCTGCAACTATGGTGAGCTCACTCAGATTGAAGGATTTCAATATCTCAACACTTCGGAAGTGAAAGACATGTCTGGAATGTTCTACGGTTGCTCGGGTTTGACTTCTCTTGACTTGTCGCGCTTCAACACCCAAAACGTCACCGATATGAGGGCGATGTTCTATGGTTGCTCGGGTTTGACTTCTCTGGACTTGAAGAACTTCAATACCCAAAACGTCACCGATATGCGGGCGATGTTCAGGTATTGCTCTGGTTTGATTTCTCTTGACGTGTCGCACTTCGACACCCAAAACGTCACCGATATGCGGGCGATGTTCTATGGTTGCTCTGGTTTGACTTCTCTCGACGTATCGAACTTCAATACCCAAAACGTCACCGATATGCAGGCGATGTTCCATGGTTGCTATGGTTTGACTTCTCTCGATGTGAAGAACTTCAACACGCAAAACGTCACCAACATGGTTGAAATGTTCTCCAGTTGTTATGGTTTGACTTCTCTCGATGTGAAGAACTTCAACACGCAAAACGTCACCGACATGGGCTACATGTTCTCCGGTTGCTTGGGTTTGACTTCTCTTGACGTATCGCACTTCAACACGCAAAACGTCACCGATATGGGCTACATGTTCTCCGGTTGCTATGGTTTGACTTCTCTTGACTTGTCGCACTTCAACACCCAAAACGTCACCGACATGGGCTACATGTTCTCCGGTTGCAGGAGGGTAACTTCTCTTGACTTGTTGCACTTCAATACGAAAAACGTCACCAATATGCATAGGATGTTCTCCGATTGCTCGGGTTTGACTTCTTTGGGCTTGTCGCACTTCAACACCCAAAACGTCACCGATATGAGTGGGATGTTCTGGGATTGCTCGGGTTTGACTTCTTTGGACTTGTCGCACTTCAACACGCAAAATGTCACCGACATGATTGAGATGTTCCGGGGTTGCTCTGGTTTGACTTCTCTGGACGTGTCGCACTTCAACACTCAAAAGGTCACCGACATGAGCTTCATGTTCTCCGATTGCTCGGCGCTGGCTACCATCAGAAGCAATACGGCCTGGCAGTGCCCGGAATCGAAATACATGTTTGCCCGCTGCACGCAGTTGAAGGGGGCGGTGCCCTACAACGAAAACAAGACCGATGCAACGATGGCCAATCCGGAAACGGGCTATTTCACTCGCTCAAATGGCGGAGGTGTGGAAGCCTATGTGGTACAAAGCGCGGACAAAACGACGCTCACCTTCTACTACGACGACCAACGTGCCACCCGCACCGGCACTACATGGGGCATCGAGGAGACGAAAGAAGGGGGAAAGGTCACCTTCCCCGTATGGGCAGGAACATACCTGGTTGCTGACGGTACTATCACTCGCGTGGTGTTTGATGCCTCGTTCCGAGATTTCCGTCCCACCACCACTGCCCGGTGGTTCAACAATTATCGTGCGCTCAAGCAGATCGAAGGGTTGGAATATCTCAACACACAAAACGTCACTGATATGCGGGCGATGTTCAATCGTTGCTCTGGTTTGACTTCTCTCGATGTGAAGAACTTCAATACCCAAAACGTCACCGACATGAGCTTCATGTTCTCCGGTTGCTCTGGTTTGACTTCTCTTGACTTGTCGCATTTCAACACCCAAAACGTCACCAACATGAGAGAGATGTTCTCTGGTTGTTCCGGTTTGACTTCTCTCGATGTGAAGAACTTCAATACCCAAAGCGTCACCGAAATGCGGGCGATGTTCAATCGTTGCTCGGGTTTGACTTCTCTCGACGTATCGAACTTCAATACGCAAAACGTCACCGACATGAGCTTCATGTTCTCCGGTTGCTCGGGTTTGACTTCTCTGGACTTGAAGAACTTCAATACGCAAAACGTCACCGATATGCGGACGATGTTCTCCGGTTGCTCGGGTTTGATTTCTCTTGACTTGTCGCACTTCAACACGCAAAGCGTCACCAACATGAGCTTCATGTTCTCCAATTGCTCTGGTTTTACTTCTCTCGATGTGAAGAACTTCAATACCCAAAACGTCACCGACATGGGTTTCATGTTCAATCGTTGCTCTGGTTTGACTTCTCTCGATGTGAAGAACTTCAACACGCAAAGCGTCATCAACATGAGCTTCATGTTCTCCAGTTGCTCTGGTTTGACTTCTCTGGACTTGAAGAACTTCAATACCCAAAACGTCACCAATATGAATGGGATGTTCCAGGATTGCTCTGGTTTGACTTCTCTCGATGTGAAGAACTTCAATACCCAAAACGTCACCGAAATGCGGGCGATGTTCAATCGTTGCTCGGCACTGACCACCATCAGTAGCAATACGGCTTGGCAGTGTCCCCAATCGAAAGACATGTTTACCGACTGCACGAAGTTGAAGGGCGCAGTTGGCTACGACGGAAAGAAGACCAATGCAACGATGGCCAATCCGGAAACGGGCTATTTCACCGCTAAACCCACCACGGTGGAAAGCGTGCGCTTCGGTGCAGACGATGCGCAGCACATCTATACGCTGCAAGGCAAGCGCGTGCGCGGAGCATGGAAACATTTGCCGGCCGGCGTGTATGTGGTGAACGGAAAGAAGACGGTCAAACCATGACACCATTCCAAAGATTTCCTCTCTTCTTGCACTGTCCATCGGTGCGCAGGATTCCCACTTGAACGAAAGCGCCACGCTGCAAAACTGCAGCGTGGCGCTCTTTGTAGAGATGAAGAGGAAGAAGGGACGGGGGATAGGGACGATGCGTTGGTGCGCGCCTTGCACGGCCATCCATTGGGGAGCAGAAATGCGGTCGCCGAAAAAGTTGTGGCGCTCGTCATGGTAGCGCGTGCGAATGCCGAGGAGCGCGTCGGGTGCTGCGATGCGCGAGAGCCAACCGCTCAGTAGGCCGATGAGCAGACAGCCGAGGGCGTTGGCGGCGAAGGTGCTCCACGGAAAACGCCCGTCGGCCGCACCGGGCAGGAGCAACGTAAGACCTGAGTTCGGGCTAAGCATCTCCCCTAAAAAGCATCCCGCCGACCATAGTACGTGAAAGGTGGATTGCTTAGACCGAACTCAGGTCTACAAAGCATAGATCGCAGCACGCAACAAACAAAAAACAATGCTCGGCAAATGTGCCCCAATGCGGAACGCCCCCAACCACTACCTCCAACTTTCCGGCTTCAATACACAGCTTACCGATATCAACACAAAACGAACCGGCTTCACAGCAGTGAAACCGGTTCGTTGTTGAGAGAAATGAGGGTGCGTCCGAGCTGTTTGATCGGGTGATCGCCTTCTTTTTATTCCACATTCATCTTGGCCATGCCGTAAGACTTGCTTTCCGAGAGGATACGCAAGAACTCCCGTGTCGCCACTTTGCGATAACTGCCGCGCAAGAAGTGGTAGCAGCCTTCCATTTCGCTGCTGTCCACGCCCACAATGGGCACCGTTGCGACACCTTCCACCTGAGAAACGGTGGCGGTTGAGAGCACTGTGACCAAACGGCTGTCGCGCACCAAACTAATCAAGGCGTTCACGTCGTTGATCTCCAAACAGACGTTGAAATCATACTGTGTGCCACGAATCAGCGTGTCGAATTTATTGCGCGCCTGCAGTCCCGGTGCCGGAAGTGCCATGCGGTGGAGCGTCAAGTCGGCCAGTTCCACCGATTTTTGCCCGGCCAGCGGATGTGTGTCGCTGACCACGGCGCAAAGTTCGTTGTCAAACAAGTAGTGCGACTCAATTTGCGCGTAGTGCTGCGAGGGTTTGTAAGAGAGCACCACGTCCAATTCGTGTTTGATGAGCATCTCCATCAAGTCGCTCATTGATTGGCTCACCACGTTGAGGCGCACCTGCGGAAAAGCCTTGATGAACGAGAGAATCGCCTCTTTGAGAATCGGACTGAAGGTATAAGTCGCCCCGATGTTGATGGTGCCGCGCACCATGTGCGTCACTTCGCTGATACTGTCCACACAAGCCTCCACTTCGGCGAGGGCGCGCAGCGCAGAAGGCAGGAAAGCGCTCCCCACGTCGGTGAGTTCCACGTGATGCGAGTCGCGTGAGAAAAGTTGCACCCCCAGTTCGTCCTCCAACTGTCGCGTTTGCTGCGAGAGGGTGCTCTGCGTGATGTGCAACTGCCTCGATGCCTCGGAAAAACTTTGGCATTCGGCCACTTTTATGAAGTAACGAAGTTGTCTAAGTTCCATGCGGCGGGGCAAAATCAAGGTTGCGTCGCGTTGCGGTGGGCCGTTCCCCTCAATTCGTCGCGCACTTTGCGCAGCATCACCAGGCCGTGGTTGCGGAAGGTGAAGAGCGGAATCGTCACCCCCACGACCATCAGCATAATGGTCAGCACGCAGGTGATCCAGTTGTAGTTGAGCAGGTAGAAGTAGTGGTTGAAACCCTCTTCCGTGCGGTGGCTCATGCACTCCACGAGGGCTTGAATCGAGCCGTAGGCAAATTTCCCCGGTACCATGGGCAGGAGAGCGGGAAAGGAGAGAGTTTCGGCCGGCGAGTTGACCACTGTGGCCATCGGGATGGAGAGTGTGCCGATGATCAGGCCGCCCGCGAAGGAAGCCAAGGAGAGATGTACGTCACAGTAGTGCATCAGCACGAAACGAGTGATGTGTCCCAACGCCGCGAGGAGGCCGAGCGACCAGAAGGTGCTGCGTTTCGGGTTGCTGATGCTCGCAAAACCGATGGCGGCAATGGCGGCGAAGGCGCCATCGTTGAGCAAGTCGAGAAAAATAGACATATAGCGTAGAGCAGTCGTTGTGTGAGAAAGGGAGAACGGTGCGCGGTCGGCGCATCGATCAGAGCATACGGATGTTGAGCAGCAACAAAGCCAGCACAAGTCCGATCGAAAGGCTCACCGTGATCATCATAGCCTGCACAAAGCGGCTGAAAGCACAGATGTAGTGCCCGTAGAGCAGGTCGTTGACGAAGTTGCAAAACGGCACACCGGGCACCAAATAGAGCACACTCGTGCCGAGTGCGATGTCGGGCGTGGTGCTCAGGCCCGGAACGGCGTAGCCGATGCAGGAAATCACCGCCGCGGTGAGCGCCGAGATGATGGTCACGGCGCGATAATCCACCTTCCAGCCCGACAAACGCTGTTTGACGAAGAAACCGCAGAAGGTGGCGCCGAACACAATGGCGATGGCCGCCCAGTCGCCCCCGAAAAGGCGGCAAAACGAGGCATTGGCAGCCGAAGCCAGCAGCAAGACGGCGAAAGCCGAGAAGCGCGGAATGCTCTTGATGGCCTCGAAGCGGCGAACGGCTTCGGCGGGCGCAAGACTCTGCGTGAAGACGTCGTCGCTCAGCCGGCTGAGACGCGTGATCAGGTCGAAATTGAGCGCACCGTGCAGTAGCGGAGAGATGCAGCTGTAGGAGTGTTCGCCCGAAGCGTCCCAAATGTTCAGAATCACGTTCGTCGGCAAGATCGTAAACTCGGCCTGCACCTGCCAGGCCTCGGCCATTTGGCGCAGTTTGCGCTCGATGCGCATCGTCGTAGCCCCGCTGCTCAGCAAGGTGGCGGCGTAGGTGCTGAAAAACTTGGCGATGTGTTTGAGGCGAACGTGTATTTCTTTGGAGTCAGCGGGTGACGTCGAAGACATCATCGTGGAGTGGTTCATCAAATTGCTTTGCGAGAGAGAAAAGGGGTTAGGCGTGGGCTTGCAAGAAGGCTTCGTCGTGGCAAGTGTAGACGGTGTCGTCGACCGGTTGCGAGAGGCGCACGGCGGGATTCGAGAGACGCTTGACGAAACGGAAGAGCATAGGCACGCAGTAGAGGGCGGCGGTGAAGGCGATAAAGGCCAGAATGATGAGGGGGGCGTTGGGAGTGCTTTGAACTTGGAGAGCTGTGAGAAGTGCCATAATATAATAATGAGTTGTTTCGTTGGTGAATCTATCGACGCCCCCGGCACGCCCCACGCGGCGTTGTGTGTTTCCGGTGGTCGGTGCGCCGTTTGCGGGCGAACACCGCGGCGGCGGGAATCGTCGAGATGGAAAAAGGAATTAAACAGTCAGTGCGTCAGTGGCAATGTGGGTGCGGCGGGTTGCGCGGTGCGCAGCGTGTCGCGTCATTGTCCGTTTGACGATGCAAAAGTACGGTCTTCTCGTGCGTTTCGTTTCGAAGTGCTATGGTTTGATTGAATAGTTGCTATCGGTTTTACTGATAGTGACTCGCCAAGCGCCCTTAAAAGCAGGCACCGAGCGCCACTTTTCTCGCGGTGAACGAGAAGGGTAGTGCTCGGTGTGGAGGTAGGAGTCGAAATTAGTCGATGGTTTCGTCGGCCTCGTAACCGCCCATTTCGCGAATGGCGTTTTTGAGGTTCGTGTACTGACGGAACAAGTGGTTTTCGGGCACTTCGTCTTGCGTGTAGTCGTGTTGCGGGCTTTTGAGGAAGAAGCTCAAGAAGCGTTGCGTGCCGTAGCGGCCATCGCGCGCGGCGGCGTCGATGAGGAGCACGAGGTCCAAGCAGAGAGGAGCGGCCAAAATGGAGTCGCGGCAGAGGAAGTTGATTTTAATCTGCATGGGATAGCCCATCCATCCGAAGATGTCGATGTTGTCCCAGCCCTCTTTGCTGTCGCCGCGCGGGGGATAGTAGTTGATGCGCACCTTGTGGTAGTAGTCCGTGTAGAGGTCGGGCTGTTCGTCGGCCACGAGGATGCTTTCGAGGGTCGAAAGTTTAGAAACCTCCTTGGTGTGGAAGTTGGCGGGCTCGTCAAGCACGAGGCCGTCGCGGTTGCCGAGGATGTTGGTCGAGAACCAACCGTTCAAACCCAAGCAGCGCGAACCGATGATGGGGGCGAAACCGCTCTTCACGAGCGTCTGTCCGGTTTTGAAGTCCTTGCCGGCGATGGGCATTTTCGTCTTTTCGGCCAGTTCCCACATGGCGGGGATGTCCACCGTGGTGTTGGGGGCACCCATCACGAAGGGCGCGCCTTCGGCCAAGGCGGCGTAGGCATAACACATGGAGGGCGCGATGCGCTCCGTGTCGTTGGCCTTCATGGCCGCCTCGAGGTCGGCCAAACGATAGTGCACCGCTTCGTCCACCGGCACATAAATTTCGGTAGAAGCCGCCCAGAGCACCACAACGCGCTCACAGCCGTTGTCGGCCTTGAAGCGGCGGATGTCTTCGCGCAGGGCTTCGACCATATCCCAGCGGGTGGCGCAGTCTTTCACGTTGTCGCCTTCCAAACGTGAGGCGTAGCGCTTGTCGAAAGCGGCGGGCAAGGGGCGAATGGCCTTCAGTTCGTCTTCAACGGGGAGGATATCTTTGGCGCGCAGCACTTCGGCGTCGACAGCGCTCTCGAAAGCGTTGGCGGGGTACACGTCCCAAGCACCGAATACCATATCGTCGAGCGAAGCCAGCGAGATGATGTCGGCATACTTCAGATATTGCTTCTCGGCACCGCGTCCCACGCGGATTTTATCGTATTGTGTCATTGCACCGACGGGCTTTGCCAAGCCTTTACGCGCCATGAGCACGCCGGTGATGAAAGTGGTGCTGACTGCGCCGAGACCGACGATCATCACGCCCAATTTTCCGTTTGCAGGTTTCATGTTGGGATTATAATTTGAGTATTGTTGAGCTTTGTATTCGCACGGCGGCAACCAAGACGGCGCGGCCATGCCGAAGAATCTACCCCAAAGGTACACAAACTTTCGGACGTGCGCCCGCTTTTCTGCGTTTATTTCTGTTTGATGCCGTGAAAACGAACAATCTCTTTCGTGAAAGGAACAAAAACTCGAACACTTGCCGAAGTTTTCTTTTCAGATTTGCTTTTCGCGGGGCGCGACTTTCCCCGATTTTAGGGAGAGGAGATGGAGCGATATCACTTTTTTTGCTCCGCTGTGCGCTTTTTCGCGGCCAAACGCGGTGCGATCAGTGCAAAAGTGGTGGACGTTGCGGAAAAAGTGGGCTGTTTTCGGCCGAAAACGGTGGACTTTTCGGCCAAAGTCCACCGCTTTTTTCTTTCCCTCGGGCGGAAGGAAACGCCCCCTGCGCCCTTCGGGGCGAAAAGTGCCCGCTCGAAGGGCGAAGTGGGGGTGCGCGGCGATGCTTTCGCGCATGGGGGTGCATCGGCGAGCCTATATATAAGGAGGGCTGTGCGCTTTTCGGCACGGAAACTTTGTGTATCAGCCGAAAAACCTTAAATTCGCAGCTTGTAAAGAACACGTTCGGCTCTGCCTGTGCCCACAGGTGGAGCCTCAGACGTAGAAAAAATCCCTCTGCCATGTCTTGCATTCTCCACATAGAAACCTCCACCGCCGTTTGTTCCGTCGCTGTGTCGGAAGATTCGCAGGTGATTTTCGAAAAACAAACCCTCGAAGGCCCCTCGCACGCCACCGCCCTCGCGCCTTTCGTCGACGAAGCCCTGAGCTTCGCCGAGAGCCACGCCATTCCCCTCGATGCCGTTGCGGTGTCGAGCGGTCCGGGCAGCTACACCGGCCTGCGCATCGGCC
>QWCZ01002904.1_pt1 | contig 12224 bp, 13 predicted proteins | sample 1972651 | NCBI WGS metagenome assembly QWCZ01 (sample SAMN09866695, study PRJNA288562) | Human oral metagenome isolate pre1_saliva, whole genome shotgun sequencing... | isolation source: mouth | host: Homo sapiens | place: USA: California
TTAATGTCCATCTCCAATTGTCATCCCCAAATACGAGGTAACGAGCATGGCAAAAATAAACGCTTGAATAATACCGATTGCTAGACTAAAGGCTAACCATACGATAGGAAGTACATAGGGTACCAAGGCATATAATAATTCTAAAAGAATTTCTCCCGCTAGTATGTTACCAAACAAACGGAAGGCTAATGTGACAGGTTTCGCTATTTCTTCCATTAAGTTGATGATGATAAATAATTTAAATGGCTGTACAAAATGCTTAAAATAGCCAATTCCTTTTACTTTCAAGCCTACAATCCATACAAGAATTGAGCTTGAAATGGCTAATCCCAAGGTGGTGTTAATGTCATTTGTTGGCGATGCCAAGATATGCGGACTTGGAATCAAGCCCAATTCATTACTCACCAAAATAAACAGAAAATACGTAAATAGGATGGAGCTTAAAAACTTCCACTGATTGCCTAGGTTCGTTTTAAACTGACCAGTCAATCCTTCTAGCACGCCTTCCATCACATTTTGAATCCCCTGTGGTACCATGGCCCGTGACCGTGTAGCTAATAGTGTGACCACAATAATGATTGCCATCACTAACCACGTCATGTAGGATCTGCGTGCTTATGCCTACTAACAATACGATTAAGCTAAACCGACTCATAACACCAATCCAAACTCGACGTTTCACATCGTCTAAGGTGGCGTCTTTCATCTTGTAGGTTTGAAAGGCTAAATACAAGAAATATACAACATATGTCATCATGCCCCATAGCCAACCCGTGATGTGTTGAGTCCAGTCCAGTATCCATAACACGACTACACCTAGTATAGCCACTGACAGTATCCATCGGCAATGACTTTTGATATAGGTTATATATTCTTTCATACAGTCTCCTTACATACACTGACGTATGACACCGTAGAGGCCTAGAAATCCACCGATTAATCCACCTAGGAGTACGCCCCAAGGGTGCGTTCCCACATAGTGATCAATGGCATAACCAAGACCCATACAGATACCGATAGAACAAAGTATAGTAAATCCCGTAGTTGATGCTTTGGAGATAGCCATCCATAGATCTGATTTTTCTTTCCCCATAGACATACCTCCTATACCTCTAACATCGTAGATTATACCACCAATGAGAACAATTTTAACAATATATAAATTTTATATCTATCAAAACTTTCCATACGATTTGATTCAAAACCGTGTACATTCCTCAATTACACAGTCAATGAAAGTAGCTATCAACTTAATTATAACTAGAATGCATACATCGACTATTATTTTCCAAAGGACGATGGTTTTTCTTGATGCTCAAAAAATTCATGCCGTAAGGCTTGTACAATTCGTTCTGATGCTAATCCATCCCCATAAGGGTTCACTGCATTTGACATAGTAGTATACATTTCTGCATTCGTAATTAACTCTTTAGCTGTGGAGTATACAGTTGCTTTATCAGTGCCCACTAATTTTACTGTACCTGCTTGGACTGCTTCAGGTCGCTCTGTCGTATCACGAAGAACTAGTACAGGTTTACCCAAAGATGGCGCTTCCTCTTGAATACCACCAGAGTCTGTCATAATAAGATAGGTCCGATCCATTAAGTTTGCAAATGGTTCATATTCTAATGGCTCAATCAAATGTACACGTGGCATATCACCTAGTACCTCTTGTACAATACTGCGTACCTTTGGATTTCGGTGCATAGGAAATATAACTTCAACCTCTTCATGTTCTCCAATAATATCACGAATTGCCTCATACACATTGCGCATTGGATCACCTAAATTCTCACGACGATGAGTGGTCACCAAAATAACCTTTTGGTTCACGTAATCAATTTTGTTCAGCAACTCTTCCTTGAATGTATACTCTTCCTTCACCGTTGTACGTAATGCATCAATAACCGTATTTCCTGTTACATACAAGTGATCTGGATTAATATTTTCTTTCAATAAGTTTGCTTCTGATGTAGTGGTGGGTGCAAAATGGTACGTCCCAATAGCACCTGTCAACTTACGATTCATCTCCTCAGGAAATGGAGAGTAAATATTACCCGTCCGAAGACCTGCCTCCACATGCCCAACAGGAATCCCTTCATAAAATGCCGCTAGCGCCCCCACAAAAGTAGTGGTCGTATCGCCATGAACAAGCACCACATCAGGTTTTGCTTCTTTCAATACCTCTTGCAGTCCCATTAAGGCACGGCAAGTTACATCATACAAGGTCTGCCCTTGACTCATAATATTTAAATCATAATTAGGTGTTATGGAAAACAAATGCAACACCTGATCTAACATTTCTCTATGCTGTGCCGTTACCGTTACAATAGACTCCATATCAGGCGCTGCTTCCAAAGCCTTAACAACTGGTGCCATCTTTATTGCCTCAGGACGTGTCCCAAATATGGTCATGACTTTTAACATAGTACCTCCCACATATTTCGTTTACTTCCTTTACCATGAAAGCCGTCATATACAAACTTTCCTAAATCACTTTATTAAGCTTTTTCAATTATCTCTATTGTATCATGTACAAGCCTTCCATACTAGTAGAAACTGTAAAGAAGTACATCAAAATAAAACGTCACAACCCTCCCCTCACAGAGTGAGCAAACACTAGACAAAACGCCATAAGCGTAAGCAACATGGCGTAACATGCCTAATTCTGCAAACGCCAGAAAGCGTGGCACCTCCTCCCCTACAAAGTGAGCAAGTACTAGGCAAAACGCCTTCAACCACAAGGTGGATTATCTAAGGCATATGGCATTTCATTACTTGCCTTAAGAAAATGCAAAAAGACCGCGGTATGTTCCTGAACAAACATTATGAAATACCGTTTGTGAAGGAATATGCCGCGGTCTTAATTTATGAAGTTAACAAAAAACGCCATATGCCCCTCAGAAAATCTTCTGAGGGACTCCTGGCGTTTTGCATAGCTATTTACGAACGTCGTTGTCTTTGGATATAATCCCAATTTTTGTTGCTGTCCACACGCATGCACAAAGTATAACAAGCACTAGCAAGACTCCTATGACAAAGTTTGCTTTTGCCGCCACGATAGACACACAACCTAAAAGTGCAGTGATGGCATACATCAGCAACACAGCTTGTTTTTGTGTGAGCCCCATCGCCAGTAGACGATGATGCAAATGTCCTTTATCTGGTTGGAATACAGGGCGTCCATTAATACGTCGACGTACAATGGCAAATAAAGTATCTAAAATTGGTAATCCTAACACAATCACAGGTACCACCAATGCCACAGTCGCTGCCGTTTTTACACTGCCCATGACAGAGATAGCTGCCATGGTATAACCCAATAGCATACTGCCTGTATCACCCATAAATATTTTGGCAGGATTAAAGTTGTAGCGCAAGAATCCGCAAGCCGCCCCAGCTAATGCCAAAGTAATGCAAGCCAATTCGATTTGCCCCATTTGCAAAGTCACGATACAAATCGTAATACACGCAATGAGAGAAATCCCTGCTGCCAATCCATCTAATCCATCAATGAGATTCACAATATTCGTAAATCCTACAATCCAAAATACCGTCAACGGTATAGCAAAATATTCTAAATACAATAGATGGTCACCAATGCTAATAAAATGCACCGCATTGCCAAATAGTGGCAACATAAGAGCCGCCAAAATTTGTCCCATTAATTTTGTTTTTGGACCAATTTGCTTAATATCGTCCCAAATCCCTACTGCTACTAGGATAATTGAACCTACAATTAATCCTTTGACAGAAGACACATCTTTCACACTATATAGCAAAGATACCATATAGCCAATATAGATGGCCAATCCACCTAATCGTGGAATTGACACTTGATGCACCTTACGTGCATCTGGTTTATCAATAGCACCTACCTTAACAGCAAATTGTTTCACCAAAGGCGTGCAAATATACGTTACTACGAGAGCAATGACAAAGGCCCATAAATATACTGTCATTCCACCACCTCCATACGTGGTATTTCATGATTATAACAAATGATTGTCAATAGTCTGTTATTCGAATACTTAGTTCATTGTATATAGACCATATTTATTAATTATATCAGCTAAACACAGTACATACAAGAACAGACTCAGTAAGTACATGGACTCCCTACTCTTCATGGACTTGTTAAAGACAGTTACCAACTAAATAGATTTTGTTACTAACCCTTCAATAATGTGTTTACCATCTTCCATCAGCTGCGCCAGCCCTTCTTCGCCTAAATAGGACTCTGCATACATTTTATATAAGTTTTCTGTTCCTGATGGTCGTGCTACAAACCAACCCGTATCTGTCACAATTTTGACACCATCGATAGGTTGTTCTTCAAATAAAGAGGTCGTACGAATATCTAGAATCGGACTGCCTCCTAATTTTGTCATAGTCACATCACTAGGTTTCATACCTTTTAAAGCACTTTTTATTTCCTCTGTGCAAGGCATATCTACACGCTGAAACACCGGTGTTCCCCATTGTTCCGTCATATCTACATAGTGTTGTGCCGGAGTTTTCCCTGTAGTGGATACCATTTCCACCGCTAAAAGTCCTAAAATGATGCCATCTTTATCAGTAGTCCATACGGTTCCATCCTGTTGCAAGAAGGACGCTCCTGCACTCTCCTCTGCCCCTAGGCCTATGCGTCCATCAAATAATAATGGAGCAAAATATTTAAAACCTACTGGCACTTCATAGACTGGATGATTGGAATCTTTGCAATAGGCATCCATCAAGCTTGTCACAACAGCTGTTTTTCCAACACCTTTCCCTTCCCAAGGGCGAGTTTCATTCAAATACTTAGCAGCTACTACTAAATATTGATTGGGTGCTAACAAACCTTCTTCTGTGACGATGCCATGACGATCATAGTCTGGGTCATTGCCAATAGCTAGTTCATGGTCCCCTAAATTTTTTGCTACCTCTGCCATAGCATATGGGGAAGAACAGTCCATACGAATAGCACCATCATGGTCATAGGACATGAAACTAAATGTTGGATCATAGTCACTATTAATGATAGTAAAGTTTAGATTATACTCCTCAGCAATGGCATGCCAATAGGCCCCTCCACTGCCGCCTAACGCATTAATTAACACCTTTGGATTGGCTTCTTGGATTGCTTTCATATTGATAATCTGAGGCAATTCTTTTACATAGGCCATTTTAAAATCATATGGTTCTAAATATTGTCCCGCTTCGTCTATAGAAATTGCAGCTGGAGCCATCCGTTGCTCTTCTTCATGATGACAGCAACCACAATGAGCACTTTCATGAGCACCCACTAGATGATTAAAGGAAAATCGTTGAATGCTATCTAAGCCTTTTTGCAAATATTCATTAGCTAAGGCTTCAATCCGCTTTGTCACTGCTGTATCTGCAGGGCCCCCATGAGGTGGATTGTATTTAATACCACCATGTTCTGGCGGATTATGAGAAGGCGTAATAATAATACCATCTGCTACATTCTCTGCTGTTGTATCTGCATTGTGTCGCAAAATAGCCCGAGACACACTTGGAGTAGGCACAAATTCACGATGTGCATCCACACGTGTTTTCACACGATTTCCCAACAAGACTTCAATGGCTACTTGCAAAGCTGGTTGTGATAAGGCATGTGTATCTTGTCCAATATAGCAAGGTCCTGTAGCACCAAATTCTTGACGCACATCACAAATTGCTTGTACAATGGCTGCCACATGGAGTTCATTAAAGGTCCCTTTGGATGCAATCCCTCGATGTCCAGACGTACCAAAGCTTACTCGTTCTTCTAAAGTCTCATGATTAGGAACAATGCGAAAAAAGTCTTTCACAACTGTATCTACATGAATCAAATCTTCTTTTTTTACAGGTTGTCCTGCCAATGGATGTACCATATTAGTGTTCCTCCTTATGCTCTTGGGAAGGGATTTCATTTCTTGCCATTTGCACTTCATGAATCATTTGCTCTGCTTCAGCCGCTTTCACTGGATCACAGGTTTGCAATACCCGTTCTACAGCACCATTCGTAGACCTTGCCGAGAAACCTGTGCCGATAACCTCTGCTGCATCCGTGATAACCATAAATGCTGTTGGATCTTCCGCTTCTACGGCAGCTTTCAAGCGAGCCACTTGCAACAAACTTACTACTACCATAATAACCTGTTTAGGCTGATGTGTATAGGCGCCTTCTCCATTCAAAATCGTAGCACCACGACCGATTTTATCAATGATTAAATTACAAATCGTCACTGGTTTATAGGAAATGATAAACATTGCCTTGCGTTGGTTAAAACCAGTAATTACCTTATTGGTTACCATCGCTGCTAAATAGGTACTAATCAAAGTGGTAGCCGCCGCCTCAATATTGATAACAATAGCACCAACGATGAGAATCATCATATTAATACCAAATAAGATACTGCCTATTTGTAATCCAAAACGATTCCGAATAATCATAGCAATGGGATCCATACCACCCGTATTACCGCCACCACGGTAGACGATACCAAGACCCAATCCAGAGAATAGACCCCCTAAGATACCTCCAATAATTGGATTCTTTGTTAATTCCAAGGCTTCTAATGGAGACAATAGGTTGATCAAAATAGACATGATGATAGTGCCTAAGATGGTAATCCCTAGGTGCCAACGTCCTAACCATCTCCATGCCGCGTACAGCACAGGTATATTCAAAAGAAAGTTAATAGAACCTAAACTTAATATACCTTGTGTCACATAATAAATAATCAAGCTTAGACCACTAATTCCACCACTTAAAAGTTTATGCGGTACAATAAATCCTTGTACCCCTACTGCAAACACCGTCGATCCAATAATAATATGTATTATGGCTTTCACCGTACTTAAATATTTTGGTTTACTTAACATAATTTCACCTATTCTATCACTACTTCCATCATCTGACCATAAGCAAAAAGCTGCCACATTAAGAGTCAATCATAATGTAACAGCTTTTTAGTACTTATTAAACCGCTTATGGTATAATACAATATACTATTCTGCTAGGGCAATCACTTCTACTTCTACTAAGAAGTTAGCTGGTAATGTTTTGACTGCCACACAACTACGAGCTGGTTTAGATGTAAAATACTCAGCATAAATAGCATTAAATTTGGCAAAGTCACCCATATCTGCTAAAAAGCATGTTGTTTTTACAACTTTAGAAAAATCAGTGCCTGCTTCTTTTAAGATAGCTTCGATGTTTTTCATCGCTTGCAATGTTTGTGCTTCCACGCCACCTTCTACTAGAGCGCCTTGTGCTGGATCAATACCGCCTTGACCAGAAATGAACACAAAACCATTCGCTTTGTAAGCTTGAGAATATGGTCCTAATGCTGCTGGTGCTTGCTCTGTATACACTTGTTTCATAGTTGTCCCCTTTCATTACCATAAGACAACTATTTCTTCCCCCATTTTGCAACAAACTATCCAATGGCTAGATCAATACTTCGTTGGACAAGTCCCAACGATGATGATTCCCTTAGCACCTCAAGGCACAACGTTCCAACAAAAAGTATGGTCTCAGTTACAGCATATTCCCTACGGCACATCCCTTACTTATGGAGAGCTAAGCCAACGTGTATTTAACTCCCCTATTCCTAAAGGAGCCCAAGCCATCGGATCTGCGGTTGGTGCTAACCCTATTTCTCTCATCATCCCTTGTCATCGTGTGTTAGGCAAAGGAAACGCCCTCACTGGTTACACAGGAGGGCTATCCATTAAGCGAGCCTTACTATCCATCGAAAATATATCTTTCGTAGACAAGTAAGATTACTTCATATATTGTGATTGATATAACATTTTAACTTAACTAGGATCTCCTACTTTTTCCAGTAATAATTTAGATTTTAATTGATGTAATTCTTCGCTGATGTTAACTTTCACCTCTGGTGCTCTACGAAGTCGTAAAAATTCTGGCCATAGTAATTGAATTTGCTCTTCTCCATAGGCTTTCACCTGTGCCAAGGAAGGTACATTGTACACCAATTCCCCATCTACAAAAATAGGCACTAATAGTTCTTGTATTTTAAAGCTATTTGCCTTTAACACAGTTTGTTTCCATGGATACAATGGATTTTTAAACACATAATCCTGTGTGGTGTCTACTGTTTCGTGATCTAAGCAAATTAAATCACCAATGAGTTTGTTATTTCGTACATTGATGAGGCGCAATACTTTTTTCTTGCCAGGATTTGTTACCTTTTCAATATTATCTGAAAATTTCATGGCTGGCATAAAGGTGTCCCCTTCCCATTGGCCTGCTAATTTGTATACACCACCTAGCGCTGGTGTTTCATCAGCAGTAATCAGTTTTGTACCTACACCCCACGCTGTGATCTCTGCTCCTTGCTGTTTCAAGTCTGCAATTTTATATTCATCTAGATCATTGGTGGCAAAAATTAATGCCTCTTTAAATCCTGCCTCATCTAGCATCTTACGAGCCTCGATGGATAAATATGCCAAATCTCCACTATCCAAGCGAATACCATAAATGGACGGCATCGTGCCTCCTCGACGTTCACGAATCTCTTGGAATACTTGGATGGCCGCTGGCACACCTTTATGTAGCGTATTATAGGTATCCACTAAAAATACCAAATTATTTTCGTATTGGTCTGCATACGCACGGAACGCATCAACTTCAGTAGGAAAACTCATCACCCAACTATGGGCCATAGTCCCTACAGGTCGCATGCCATACAAAGCAGCACTGTACACATCACTAGTGCTATCAAAACCTCCTATGAAAGCTGCTCTAGCTCCTTGTACAGCTGCGCTCACCCCTTGGGCTCTTCGCATACCAAACTCTGCTACTCCATCCTTGCCAATGACAGATCGGATACGACGTGCTTTGGTCGCAATCAAGGACTCATGATTTAAAAACATAGATAATGCTGTTTCCAATAAAATGGCCTCATCCTTGGCAGATTCTACTCGAAGTAACACTTCCCCCGGGAATACCACAGATCCTTCTGGGGCCGCATAGATAGTTCCAGTAAAGCGGAATGTGCTTAAATATGTCAAGAATTCTTCTGTAAACACACCCGTTTGTCGTAAATAGATAATATCATCCTCAGAGAAACGTAAGCCTTTCACATACTCGATAACTTGTTCCAATCCAGCGACCACAGCATAGGCGCCTTGAAATGGATTCATCCGGTAAAAGCGATCGAATACACAACGAGTACGATGTTTGTTTTGCGTAAATAAACCTTGCATCATGGTAAATTGATACATATCTGTTAATAGAGCATGTGTAATCATAAACAACTCCTATATCTACTCGCAACTAGTGTTATCTCTTGCATCACCAGATCATTACGAGTTAACCACTTATATACTTATAGTGTTTCTATTATTTTTTATTATACCCTATATTTCAAATTATACACTATATTTTTTATTTATCAACATAGGTGCTTTATCATTTCCTCCTTATGGCAACGAGGTCTTCGCATATTGGTTTGTAACTATACTTGTGGTATGATAATTATAGTATTTACAGCGAGTACATCTTGCTAACATGAGCATACATTAGCTGTTAAAGATCCACATAACATTTTGAAAGAAAGGACACTCTATGAATCTTTCACAATTCTTTGCATTAATACGTCCACGCACCTTGACTGCAGCTTTCAGTCCTGTTGTACTAGGCGCTGCTATGGGGGCTACGCAGTTTGAAACCGTACAACCTATTTGGCTATCCTTGGTGTATACCGTAGGCATTCTAATTTGTGTGTTAAGCGCGCAAATCGCAGCCAATATTTGGAATGAATATTTTGATTTTAAATCTGGTCTTGACCTCACACAAGCAGCTGGAAATAGTGGTTCTATTGTCCGTGATGGCATCTCTCCAGCGATTATCAAACGTTGGGGATATATAACGACTATACTTCCACTCATCTTAGGCATCGCCCTCGCTAAGGCTGTCACATGGTGGTATATTCCTGTAGGCATGCTTTGTATACTGACTAGCATCTTATACTCTGGTGGACCTAAACCCATTTCTCGTACCCCTTTTGGTGAACTCGCCTCTGGTCTTGCCATGGGTTTTGCCATCGTAGGTATTACCCTCTTTGCTTGGACTCACACCTTGCACTGGACCTATCTAATTCCTGCCGTACCGTCCACCATCTTAATCGGTGCTATTATGATGACTAACAATTTACGTGACTTTATAAACGATGCGAACCACGGTCGTCGTACCTTAGTCATTCTTCTTGGCCGTGAAAGAGGCCTCCAACTCTTACAAGGGCTCTTCCTCATTAGCTCTCTATGGATACTAATATGGACTATCTTAGGAGTTATCCCATGGCCTTCCTTAGTAGCTTTACTTTCCTTACTGCCTGCTATGAAAGTCATACATATCTTCAACACCTATGCAAATCCAATACGATTAAACGAGGCTATGAAGTTTACTTCTATATCTTGTACACTGTATCACTTCTTGTGGGCTATAGGACTCCTATGTAATACAATCATATAAAACTAGCATTCTTTATGAGGGGAGTCTTTATTACTTTCACAGTAGTAGCCATCTAATTCATAGTCAATAACTATAACACCTTAGATATATAACATATTTTACTTATAACAAAACTCTTGTTATACTAAGCAAGTAGAAATTCACTATGTAAGTACACAAAGAAAAGGAGATAAAATATGAAGAAATTATTTAGTTTAGCCGCTACGGCTGTATTAGGCGCTGCCTTATTGTTAGGTGGCTGTGGTTCCACTGGCACTAGCTCCACTGGTTCCGATGCAGGTAAAACATTGAAAATTGGTGCTTCCCCAGTACCTCACGCTGAAATCCTAGAGCAAGTAAAACCAATCCTTGCTAAAGAAGGCATTAAATTAGAAATCATCGAGTTCAGCGACTATGTACAACCAAACGTGTCCTTGAATGACAAAGAAATTGATGCGAACTTCTTTGCTCACATTCCTTACCAAGAAAACTTCAACAAAGAAAAAGGTACTCACATTGCAACAGCAGGTGCCGTACACATCGAGCCAATGGGCATTTATTCTAAAAAAGTAAAAGATTTGAAAGAAGTACAAGATGGCGCTCAAGTAGCAATCCCATCTGATGCGACAAATGGTGGTCGTGCATTACTATTGCTTTCCAAAGCTGGTTTAATCACTTTGAACGATCCTAACAGCATTTCTGCTACAGTACAAGATATCAAAGATAACCCTAAAAACTTAAAATTCGTTGAATTAGAGGCGGCTCAATTACCTCGTACATTAGATGATTCCACAATTTCTGTAATCAACACAAACTTTGCATTAGGTGCTAACTTGAACCCAACAAAAGATGCATTGTTCTTAGAATCTAAAGATTCTCCATATGTAAACATCGTATCCGTTCGTGAAGGCGATGAAAAACGTGAAGATATTCAAAAATTGATCAAAGCTTTACAAAGCCCTGAAATCAAAAAATTCATCGAAGACAAATACAAAGGTGCTATTCTTCCAGCATTCTAATGAAATCGCTTAGAATAGACTCCTCCAAATAAAAAAACACTAACAACTATCATACATACTTAACTATACAACAATAGAGGCAAGTTGATTCGCTCAACTTGCCTCTGTTGTTTTTGCATATACCCTTGTTCTTCTATACAAGCTCACAAACCATCAAACTCATTTCTAGCATACAAAAAAGGGTCCCGAAGGACCCCTTTGATTATTTACGAACCATAGCTCGTAATTCTTGCATTTCTTGTTGCAATGTCACAATATCTTGACGTAAGTTATCATTTTCTGCTGTCAGAACTGTAAGTTCACGACCATAGGCTTCTTTCATAGCTACCATTTCATCATGCAATACTAGCACCGAAGAAATTGGGCCATTACGATAACGTTCTGGTATAGCTTTTTTCTCTGGACTATTACCAAATTTAAAAGTTGCACCGCCATTAACCATAGTGCCACCACGTACCATAGATACACCAGCATGAAACATAGTAGATTCTTTAGTATAATGAGCCACACCTAATGCTACGGCGTTCACATTTTTATAATGTCCAACGCCAGCCATAATTTGTGTTGGTTCTAATGGATCATATTGAATTGGTTTTAATGCAGATAATGCAGCACCTAGGGCATCGCCTCTACGACTTTCCTTGCGTAATTCTTGTAAATCACTACCAAGTTCACCAATTTGGCGCTCTAATTTTTCATAGTTATGATTATCTCCTTTAGAACCGCCTTCTAAA
>QWCZ01001391.1_pt1 | contig 12222 bp, 6 predicted proteins | sample 1972651 | NCBI WGS metagenome assembly QWCZ01 (sample SAMN09866695, study PRJNA288562) | Human oral metagenome isolate pre1_saliva, whole genome shotgun sequencing... | isolation source: mouth | host: Homo sapiens | place: USA: California
GCCTTGATGTCGAGCAAACGGGTGGAAGCGACGCTGGCATTCATGCCACCGAAGTTTTTCACCATGTTGCCCAGTCGCATGTAGCTGCCTGCGTATTTGAGGGAGGCCGCTTTGTCGCTGTCCATGAGGGCTTTCATGAAGCGGAGTTCGGCTTCTCCGGCGAGGTTGATGGGTTCGTTGATGCTTTCACAGCGCAAACGCACCTGCGAAGCGGTGAGGAAACGGCTGGTGCGACCGGGGAAGCCCATGATCATGGTGTAGTCGCCCTGTTCGACGCCGCGAAGGCTGATGGGCAACCACTTCTCGCGGCGCAAAGGCACGTTGGTTTTGGCATAGCGCGCGGGGCGTCCCTTGGCATCGGCGTAAATGCGGAACACCGCAAAGTCGGCATTGTGGCGCGGCCACATCCAATTGTCTTGGTTGAAGCCGAATTGGGCGATCTGCTGGGGCGGGTTCACCACCAGACGGACGTCGTCGTAGCGCTGTTCGACGAAGAGGAAATAGCGATTGCCGCCGAAGAAGGGGACAATGCGCGCACTCACGCCGGGCGCCTTGGCGTAGGAGCCGGACTTGAGCAGCGTTTCGGCCAACGCACCGAGCACGGCGGTCGATTGGCGCTTGTACTGGTCGTATTTCTTTTGGCGCGCGAGGGCCTCGACGCGGGCGGTGACATCGTCGATGCGGACCACGAAGGTGAAGGTGAGGCCGGGCACGGGCAACTCCTCGGCGCGGCTCTTGGCGAAGAAGCCGTTTTGGAGATAATTGTGCTTGAGGTCGCTCATGGCCTGCACAAAGGAGAAGCCGCAGTGGTTGTTGGTGAAGATGAGTCCGTCGGGGCTGACGACCTCGCCGGTGCATCCGCCGCCGAAACGACCGACGACATCGCGGAGCGAGGGGCGGTTGTCACTGTAGAGGGCTTCGGGGGCAAGCTGCAATCCGGCTTTGCGGAGAGAGTCGGCGAGGTGCTGCTCTTGCATGAGTTTGAGCAACCACATGCCCTCGTCGGCACGGGCTACCGTGAGCGAAAAGAGGGCGAGGAGGGCTAGAACTATTCTACGCATGGGGAGGAAGAAAAGAAAGTGGAGAATGAGATGAAAAAAATGGGGAGAAAATGCGCGAGAGTGCGGGGCTTTGGGCCGAAAACGGGGGACTTTGCACTGCGCCCGGGGGCGTTTCCGCCCGACGAAGGCTGGAGGAGGCGGCGCTGCGGGACTGAATGACAGCTCACGGCGGGAGACGGCAAGATGCGTTGCGGGGCGAGGGCATTTCTCCTGCGGGCAGACGTACGGAAGCGCGGAGGGTGAGGGCCGAATCAGCGGATCGTGACCATCGTGGCGCCGAATCCGTACTCGCGGAAGGAGGCATCTTGGTGGGTGCAGCGGGGATAGTGGCGCTTGAGGTCCTTGAGCAGGGCGGCACGCAGCACCCCTTCGCCCTTGCCGTGGATGAACACGATGCGACGGCCGTGCTCTTTGGTGTGGGCGCGCATGGTGTCGTGGAAAACGCGGAGCTGGCACATGAGGATGTCCGACGAGGTAAGGCCGGCAATGGAGTCGAGAACGGATTCGGCGTGGAGATCGACTTCGACAATGGCATTGCGGTCGAGCGTCGCGGCACCGGGCACGGCGGCTCGGGCGGCGGCACCGGCATGGTCGCCCTTGCGCGCGGGACGGTCGGGGTGCGCAGCGATTTCGGGGGTGACGAGGGCTTCTTCGATGGCTTCGGCGCTCACGGCGACGGACTTGGCGGGACGGTCGTTCTCCACAAGGCAGCGCACGAGGGCGGGTTCGTCGAAGAAATCGGAGTCGCCGAAGGTGTGGAGTTTGTAGAATTTCGTGCCGTCGACGCGCAGCGTGACGTTGAGGGGGAGTTTGAGCGCAAAGGGCTTGTCTTCCTTATAAGAGATGAGTTGAAAGGTGAGGCGCTCGAGGTCGGGGAGATCGTTGTGGGTGAGTTTGGCGAGAAAGACCTTGCGATTGGGCTCGACCAAGCCTTCGCGCCACAGACGGTAGTCGGTGCCGTGTTGCGTGAGGGCGATGTAGCGGACGAAGAGGTTGGAGTCGTTGACGAAATAGGCCTCAAACTCGGTGACACTCAGTTGGCGGGTGTCGGCGGGCACGAAGGCGAGGTGGAGGTTGAGGTGGTCGGCGCCTTTTCGCTCGAGGGGACGGGGGCGGAAGGTGATTTCGCGATCGGCGGGATCGGCGTTTTCGTCGGCGAGGGCGTAGGTTTCGTCGCCTTCGTCGCCTTCGTCTTCACCATCGTGGGCGGCGAGGGCGGCTTTGACGCTGGTGTGGGTTTCGCCGGCGGCAATTTGTGCGCGTTTTTTGTGCTCGGCGGTGTCATAGGGGTTGATTTCCTTGCTCTTGCGGCCGGGGGCGGGTTTGCGCTCGAGGTTGTAGGCGTCGGTGTCTACCACAACGATTTCGTGGCGGAGGGTGGGCACTTCAAAACCGTCTTCGTCAGTGACGAGGACGAGGTCTTTACCTTGAAATCCGGTGATGCGGCCTCCGCCGACCGCGTTGAGAAAACGAACTTTGTCTCCGATGTTCATAAAATGGGGATGTTTTGGGGCAAAGGTACAAAAAAATCCGTGTGACACGTCGCACGGGAACAAAAAATCCCCGTCGCCACATGGGCAACGGGGAGTTCTATTTAGGATCGATCCTAAGATCGTTCTCTGTCGCTATTATTCAGCGATGCAGATAACGACGCGGTTCTGATCGTTGACAGCGAAGGGCTGAACAGTGTCACCCTTTGCGTCTTTGATGATGCGGTTTGCAGCGATGTTGCGCTTAACGAGCTCAGCGAAGACAGCGTTTGCACGTTGCTTGGAGAGACGGCTGTTGATCACTGCGTTACCCGTTCCGCGGTCGGCATAACCGGTGATGGAAACCTTGGCGTTGGGGTTTTGCTTGAGGTAGTTCACCACTTCGTTCACCTTCACGATTTCGCTGGGGCGTACCTTTGCGGAATTGATGAGGAAGAATACGTTGCGGGTGAGGCTTTGTACCTGAACGGGAGCAGGTGCGGGAGCAGGAGCGGGAGCGGGTGCGGGTGCGGGCTCAACAACTTCCTCTTCCTTCACTTCTTCTACGACAGGAGCCACAACGGGAGCCGGAGCCACCACAACGGGTGCAGCTTCGCCGATGCGTCCGAGACGGAACTTCAGACCTGCATAAGCGTCGAAGAGCCAGTCGGCGTTGCCACCGTCCTTGGAGTTGAACTTATCGGAGGTGACGGTAGCGAGACCTTCGAGGTTGAAGGAAACGCGCTTGGCAAGACGGAAGTCAAATTGCACACCACCGCGACCGCTGACAACGTTCAGCTTGTTCTTCTCCCAGAGGAGCTGCATTTCTGCGGGGTGACCGAGAGTGTACTTGTCGTTGTATGCGTCCTCATTCTTGAAGCCGTGGATGTAACCCACACCGAGGATACCGTAAACGGTGAAGAAACGGTTGGGGTTGTAGTGGCTGAAGATGGTGTTGAGGTCGAGCATAGCGTCGAGGCCGAGTTGACCGTAGTTCCACTTGTAGTAGTCCATACGATCGTGGTTGTAATCCCAGCCGTTCTTAGCTTCCCAGCCGCTGGCGTGGAGACGCAAGCCTACGGGACGCGAGAAACGATAGCCCACCGAGAAAGCAGCGGCGGGAGAAATGGTCTTCGACCACTTAAGGTGCTCACCGTAAGTGGTAGCCGCGCCACCCTGAAGACCGATCGTCCAATAAGGGCTGAAATCATACTTGGCCGAGCTCTGTGCGTTGGCACCGAGAGCCACTGCTGCGAGAGCAGCTACCAGAAAAGTTCTGAATTTCATAACTGTGGTTATATTATTGAGTTGAATTATGCGATGCATAGTGCCGAAGGTGCGAAGTTTCTTCGGTTCCGCGTCCAAAGTCCTGCACTTTTCTACTATTACTCGTTGCAAAGGTAAGCCTTTTCAGAGAGCCACCCAATGTTTTTAAGGAAAAAAAGGAGCTCAGACACAATATAAAAGAAGAAGCTTTGGATAAATGGCGCTTTTGGCACGCGCATTCGGCACTTTTTGGGCCAAAATGGCTGATGTGGTCGTGCTATTGTCCCACCATGACCTTGTGACCAGCCCGAATTTGCACGCCGGTGGTGCCTTTCGGGGCTTTGCGGCCGGTGAGATCGAAATTGTCGGCGGCTTTTGCGGAAAAATCGGCTGTCTTTCCGGCAAATCCCCCTTGTTTTTGCGTTTCGTCGCCCAGTTTCACGGCTTCGATGCCCACGAGGGGGTTTTGCTCACGCGTTTGGTAGACGCGCACCCAGTCGAAACGCGTTTCGTAGCGGAAGTTCATGTCGGGACCTGCCGCCCAACTGCCGTCGCCCACGCTCTGGTTGAGGATGAGATAGAAGGGTTCGGTGTAAGGCCACTGCCCGTTGGCCAAGGCATCGGCGTTGGTGCTCTTCACCGCGGTGCCGGCCACTTTTCCGTCGACGCTCCATGTGATTTGGGTCGGTGTCCACTCGACGGCGAAGGTGTGGTAGCGCGAATAGTCGATGTCGCCCATCGCAAAGTGCGACATCGGGTCGTTTTTGTGCTTGAGGTTGAACGTCCAATTGGAGTGCAGGGTGTGATAGGCCTTGTTTTCGTTGTTGATCTGCTCCCAAATGTCGATTTCTCCCTCGTGCGGCCAACCTTTTTTGCTTTTGGCAGGCATCATCCAGAAGGCGGGGAAGTTGCCACTGTGGGGGGTGGTGAAAATACGCGCCTCGGCTCGACCGTAGCGGAAGGAGTAGCGGCCTTCACTTCGCACTCCGCCGGTGATGAAGTCCTTTTGTTCGCCCTTTGCCTTGAGGGAATCGGGCGTGGCCATGGCGCGGCACACCAATTCTCCGTTCTGCACGAAGACCGTGAGGGGCGAATCGGAGTGGAAGCGGGCCCAGGTGGGATTGCGGCGGACGGTGCGCGACCAGATTTTGGCGTTGGGCTGCGAACCGTCGGGGGCATCGAACTCGTCGGCGAAGGCGGGCAAATATTTTGCGTTTTGGCCGGGCACATAGTGGGCGATGATGCGCACGTCGCCCTGCATGACTGCGGCGGGAAGGGTGATTCGGCCGTCGGCGGCGGGGATGAACTCGGTTTCGGTCCACTGCGGCGTGCCGCCCACGATGGAGGGGCCGTCGAGTTCGCGGCCGTGGCGCACGGCGAAGCGCTCGAGTTCATAACCGGCATCGGGGGTGACGACGCGGAGGGCGAGGGCTTCGTCGGAAGCCACGGTGAGGGGCAGCGCGCCGTCGGGGGCATAGAGATTGGCGTTACGCGTATCGAGACTCAGGCGGGACTCGGCGTAGGCTTTGCCCTTGACCTCGAGCCAGGTGTCGACGATGGCGCCACGATTGGTGAGGATGCCGTTTTTGCCCTTGGCGCTGTTTTCCGATCCGAGTGAGCCGGCGGGATCCACATTGTCCCAGTCTACTTTGAAACGCAGGCGGTAGCGGCCGGGCGCGAGGTTGGCGGGCAGGCGAAACGCGGGGGGATTGAGCGCGCTGCCGTAACCTTGGACGTTGGGCGCGATGGTGCGGCCGGTCATGTCCTGACCTTGATAGTAGGAATAGGCGAGGAGGTCGCCGTCGCTGGTGAAGTTGCCGTCGCTGTCGCGGTCTACGAAGACGTATCCGTGCATCCACGTGGCGCCATTGTTGCCGTAATCGAAGCGCACCTCGACGCGATCGCCGGGACGTGCGGTGAGGGTTTCGGCTGTGAGGTCGGTATAAGGGGCGGGGTTGGCAATGGTGAGCCGACGGGCGCCGGCCGAGGTGGTAAAGGTGACGCCGCGCAAAGGGCGGTCGGCGGAAACAGCGGGCGCATTCTTGTCGAAGTGCAGGGGATAGTCGGATTGCGCCGCGGCGCCGAGCGGGAGCAGCAGGGCGAAGGCGAGGAGGTAGGGTTTGATCATGCGATGAAAGAGATGATAGGAGGGAGGGAGGTTCGGGCGGCGGGGACAGACCGAACGGAGATGGGCCGACAGTGCTACGCCTCGGGGACGGGCGAAGGGCCGGGCGGAGGAAAAACAAAAAGGCATACGAGATACCGTGTGGTTCCCGTATGCCTTTTGAGCTGCTGTGCGAATTAACGCAACACTTTGTGTCCACCGACGATCTGCAGTCCGTGTGCCGATTCGCTGACACGGCGACCGCTGAGATCATAGACCGCTTTCGATGCGGCGGGGGCGGCGGCTTTCAGCGCACCGAGGCCGGCAGGTTTCGTAAATTCGATTTCCACCGTGGCACCGGCGGGCACATCCTTCAGTTCGTAGGCACCTTGCGTGGCAGTGGGCACCACTTCCAGATTTTTCTGGCCGACGTGAACATAGACCGTGGTGAGGTCTTTGTCGGATTTCACCACGAGGGGTGCACCTTTGTGGCTGACGATGCGCGTCGCAGTGGGCTTTCCGTTCACCCAAGTGATGTCTACGGTGAAGTTACCCACGGCTTTCAGACCGGTGACGTGACCATTCTTCCAAACAGAGGGAAGCGCGGGCAGGATCTCGATGATGTTGTCCTGGCTTTGGAGCAACATTTGCGCGATACCCGAGCACATTCCGAAGTTACCATCGATTTGGAAGGGAGCATGCGAGTCGTAAAGGTTGTAATAGATACCACCTTGTCCTTCGTCTACGCCGTAGGTGGTGGAGTGACGCAGGGCGTTGTTGAGGATCACACGGGCATGGTCGCCGTCTTTGGCGCGTGCCCAGAGATTGGCCTTCCAGCCCATCGACCAACCGGTGGCCACATCGCCGCGGAAACGGAGCGAGCGTACGGCAGCATCGTAGTAACCTCCGTCGCCGGGCCGCACTTGGTTGAGCGGGAAGAGACACATGAGGTGGCTCATGTGGCGGTGGTTGGGGCCTTGTCCGCTGGTGAAGTTCGAATACTTCCACTCACGGAGCAGGAGATCTCCCTTCTTGATGTTGCGTTGGTCGGCCTGTTGCTTCCACGTCGTGCCGTCGTAGGCTTCGGTGTGGAGACCGGTATCGATATGATCGAGGTAATTGTCGAGTTGCTCCACGTCGGCGGGCGTGAGTCCCAGCTCGGCTGCGCTCAATTCGTTGATGGCGTCACGGCAAATCTGCAGGTTAGCGCGCACCAATTGCTGAGCATGTGCCACACCATCCTCAGTGGGACCGTGTTCGGGCGACCATTCGTTGGGGCAAACCCACGTGCCGTCCTTCACACGCGTGTCTTTTTTGAGGCGTTGCATCCAGAATTCGGCCGAACTCCACATGGCGGGGAAGGCACGTTTGAGGTATTCTTTGTCGAGTGTGTAGCGATAGTGGTCCCAAAGGTGGGTGCAATACCAGGCATTGGCCACGCAGTATTGCGATCCCCAGGTAGACATGCCGCCGAAGATGCTACTTTCGGTGAAGACGGTCCATCCTTTCGTCTGTCCGGAGCGTTGTGCGGCTTTGCGCCAGGCGGCCGAGGTGGAATTGTCGATGATAAAATCGAGGAAAGGCACGTGGCACTCGCTGAGATTGGTTTGTTCTGCGGGCCAATAGTTCATTTGCACATTGATATTGGTGTGCACATCAGAATTCCAAGGCGCATGTGCGCTGTTGTTCCAGATACCTTGCAGGTTGTTGGGCACATGTTGTGCACCGCGGCTGGAGGAAATTTCGAGATAGCGTCCGTAGTGGAAATAAAGTTCCTCGAGGAAGAGTCCATCGGCCGAGTTTTTGTTGTTCTGAGATCCGCTATAGAACTTCACCAGGTCCTCGGTATTCTTTTTCGAAGGGTTGGGTGTGATCTGGAAGTCCACACGTCCCATGAAAGAAGTGAAGTTTGCCACATGCGCATTGAGGAGTTCGTCCCACGACTTGGCAGCCGCAGCGTCGACGATGCCTTTCACGCGGTCGGCGAGCTGGGCGGCGTCGCCGGAAGTGCGGGCCGGCACCGAACTGTCGAAGCTCGTTCCGCCACAAAGGAGGAGAATCACTTCGGAAGCGCCGTCCACTTCGATGCCATCGGCCGTGGCGCGGAGCGTGCCGCCCACGGGAATCACCTTCATCAGGGCGTTGTGGTAGATGGTTTGGAGTTTACCGTTGAACGTCCCGGTGCCGTCTGCGGCATACGTCGCATTGTCGGCGTGCAACTCGTCGCCGGGCACGAGCGAGAAGCAGAGATGGAGTTTATTGGCGCCTTGTGCCGTGTAGCGCGCGGCCACTACGCCGTCGGGGGCGGAGGCAAAGTAACGACGGGTGTAGAGCGTGCCGTCTTTGTCGGCAAAGTTCACCCCGCCGATGCCCTTATCGATGTCGAGATAGCGCACATAGTTGAGCACTTTCTTGTTGGCCGTTCCGTCGAAGGCGTCGGTGTTGAGGTTCTTCACGAAGACACCGCCGAAGTTCAGGAAGCAACCGAAGCCGCTGTTGGGGCCGTCGCCGCCGCGCGTGTTGATGTCGTTCGGACCACCGGCCCAGAGCGTCTTTTCGTTGAACTGAATTTCGTCGTTCATCACGCCGCCGAAGAGGCTGGCGCCCAGCGAACCGTTACCGATGGGGAGGGAGTATTCCATCCAGGGGTTCGACACGCCCATGGCCGGTTTCTTGTACCACAGGGTGTGACGACTTTCGGGGGTGAAAGCGGCGATTTGAGTCAAAGGATACTCCCAGCGTCCGTTTTGCGGGAGCTGTTGGCGGTAGGCCGTGTAGGTTACCGGCGGTTGGAAGGAGGGATCCACGAAATAGAGCGGGTTGTTCGGGTCGCCCGCGTTCCAGAATCCGAGTTCTTTGCCCGCGCCGGCGCCGCCCCACTGGTTGATTCCCTTGGCTTTTTCGTCGCTTTTGGTGATTTCGTAGCATCCGGCGTGTCCTGGGCTGGCGATGAGGGCGAGTTGAATGGCTTTAGATTTGTCGGCCGTCGCACCGATGTGCGTATTGTCGGCCGCCATCGTGACGTAATTGCCCTTGTCCGAACGGAGCACAAAGGCATCTTTATTGCCGATCAGCGCGAAAGTCTGTCCGTTTTTGGCGAACAAGGCGGTGCGCATCGGCTGTCTGTCGCCATTGTCTTGCAGGAAAGCCTCGCCCGTCTTGAACTGGATGCGCACATATTGGGGTGCGGCTTCCGTACTGAACACGGGCTCCAACTTCTGCGCGCCCGCCGCCACCCAAGTCAGGGTGAGGAGAACGAAAAGTGAAAGCAATCTTCTCATGTAGTGAGGAATAGATAAGGTAAAGATTTGAATAAAATTCATGCTCGGCGGGCACATTCCTTCGCCGGAGGGCGCGGGGGTACCGAAAAAGCGGGAAGTGTGGCAGGCTTACCTGACAAAACGCAGGCAAAACACGCAAACACTGTCATGCTCGTGTGGCAAAAATAGTATTTTCCCGTCAGATAAACAATTTTTCTCGGGCAATTATTTTTCAAATTGCCATGTGGTGCACGCAAAAGCGGCGTCCCTCGGGAGGAGGAACGCCGCAGTGCAAGAAAAAAATGGAATGACGGAGTGTCTTATTCAGTACTATATAAGAGATGAGTCGCGGGCTTGCGGCTTACATCATGCCGCCCATGCCGCCCATACCAGGGGCACCCATCGGCATCTCGGGCTTGTCTTCTTTTTTGTCGCAGATCACGCACTCGGTGGTGAGGAACATGCCGGCCACGGAGGCTGCATTTTCGAGTGCCACGCGGGTCACCTTGGCGGGATCCACAACACCGGCTTCGCGGAGGTTGACAAACGTGTCGTTCTTGGCGTTGTAGCCGAAATCGCCCTCGCCTTCGCGCACCTTGTTCACAATCACTGCGCCTTCCACGCCGGCATTGCGGCAGATTTGGCGGAGGGGTTCTTCGATGGCGCGGCGAATGATGGCGATACCCGTCTGTTCGTCGGCGTTGTCGCCCTTCACGTCGGCCAGAGCCTGCTGGGCGCGGATGTAAGCCACGCCACCTCCGGTCACGATGCCCTCTTCGACAGCGGCGCGTGTGGCACAAAGTGCGTCGTCGCAGCGGTCTTTCTTCTCCTTCTGTTCGGTCTCACTGGCTGCACCGACCTCGAGCACGCACACGCCACCCGAGAGTTTGCCGAGACGTTCCTGGAGTTTCTCCTTGTCGTAGTCAGAAGTCGAGTTTTTGATCTCGCTTTTGATCTGCTGCACGCGTTCGGCAATGTTTTCTTTCTTACCGGCGCCGTCCACGATGGTGGTATTGTCCTTCGTCACGGTGACTTTCTCAGCGGTGCCGAGCATGTCGAGCGTAGCCTGCTCGAGTTTGAGTCCCTTGTCCTCGCTGATCACCACGCCGCCGGTGAGCACGGCGATATCCTCGAGCATGGCCTTGCGACGGTCGCCGAATCCGGGCGCCTTCACGGCACAAATCTTCAGCTGCGTGCGCAGGCGGTTCACCACGAGGGTGGTCAGCGCTTCGCTGTCCACATCTTCGGCGATCACCAAGAGGGGGCGTCCGCTCTGCACGGCGGGTTCGAGGATGGGGAGGAAGTCCTTGAGGTTGGAAATTTTCTTGTCGTAGATCAAGATGTAGGGGTTCTCCATCTCGCAGTGCATCTTTTCGGCATCGGTCACGAAGTAAGCCGAAAGATAACCGCGGTCGAACTGCATACCCTCGACGGTTTTGAGCACCGTGTCGCGTCCCTTGGCATCTTCGATGGTGATCACGCCATTGGCCGTGACAGCGCGCATGCCGTCGGCGATGAGTTTACCGATTTCGGCGTCGTTGTTGGCCGAGAGAGGATTGGCACCGGCAGCCACGTTTTTCATGCCTTCGGTGAGGATAGCCTGCGTGAGCACGGTGGCCGTCGTCGTACCGTCGCCCGCATCGTCGCCCGTCTTGGAGGCCACGCTCTTCACGAGCTGTGCGCCGGCGTTTTGGAAGGAGTCTTCGAGTTCAATCTCCTTGGCCACGCTCACACCGTCTTTGGTGATGCGGGGCGCACCAAACTTCTTATCGATCACCACGTTGCGGCCTTTCGGTCCGAGCGTGACTTTAACGGCGTCGGCCAGGGCGTCGGCGCCTTGGCGCAGGAGTTCGCGAGCATCTACGTTGTACTTAATATCTTTTGCCATGATCTGTTGCTAATTAAGAAAGGGGTTGGCGTGTCGGCGGGCGGTGAGGCGCACACCGTTCCACGCGGAAATGAATTGAGAAATCGCTTTGAGGGCGAAGCCAAACGGCTCGGGTGGTCTTATTCCACCACGGCCAAGACGTCGCTCTGTCGCATGATGAGCAACTTTTCGCCGTCTATTTCCACTTCGGTGCCGGCATATTTTCCGTAGAGCACATTGTCTCCGGCTTTGAGCACCATGGTTTCGTCCTTCGTGCCTTGACCCACGGCCACCACCGCGCCGCGGCTGGGCTTTTCCTGTGCGGTGTCGGGAATGATGATGCCGCCGACGGTTTTTTCCTCGGCCGGTGCGGGCTTGACAAGCACGCGATCTGCAAGCGGTTTGATAGTCATTGTTGTCGTTCTTTTGATGTTTCGAATTTGTCCTTGTGGAATGCAAAGACCTTGCCAAGGGAGGTCGACGCCGCGGAGTGCGACATTTTGTCAGCACAGATGACAAAAACGCGGCGCCGCTTCCCATTCCGACGGTCATCACGGCGGGGCGTGCGTCACTTTGCAACCCGATTGCGAGAAGAAAGGTTTATTTTTGCATTGTCGTCCTCTCGCTCGTGCCCCTTTTCGCGCACCCCAGCGACGACGACACGCCTTATTATATAGAACTCCCCGCGGCGCCTCACGGCCTCATCCGCGGTTTCACTCCCCCTGTCCATGTCCTCTCTCCTCCCCCTCTCGTCCTTTTCGGCCGGCGGCCGGCGCCTTGCCCACCGCGTGGCCACCTTGCCGACCGATCACGCGCCGTTTCTACTCGAAAGTCGCGCGTTTTTGTTCAGCATCTCCCCGTTTTTCGCCCATAACGCCCCGCTTTCTTCGTCCGCACCGCACGGCACCTGCTGTGACGGCGAGGGCGCAGCGGCCACGCGCCCTGCGCACCCCCACACCGCCCCTGCGTGCGGCTGCACCTGCTGCGGGCATGCCGGCCGCGGGGCCGATCAAGATCACGAGCCCGAAGACGGATGGCGCCAATGGGTGCGCCCCGCTGTGGGTTTGGGCCTCGCCCTCGCCGCCTGGGGCCTGCAGCACGCTGTGCCCGCCCTCGCTCCGTGGGAGCGCCTGCTCTACGTGCCGGCCTACGTGTGTGTGTCGGTCGGCGTGTGGCGCGAGGCGTGGGAATCGGT